>Ga0265336_10000071_pt1 | contig 84442 bp, 67 predicted proteins | sample 42119metaG_FD_193583 | JGI IMG/M metagenome (GOLD analysis project Ga0265336, IMG submission 193583) | Rhizosphere microbial communities from Carex aquatilis grown in University of Washington, Seatle, WA, United States - 4-21-19 metaG | ecosystem: Host-associated > Plants > Roots > Rhizosphere... | reverse complement strand
ATCGAACGGATGATCGTGAACGCGCTGAATGTCAACGCGTACAGCGGGGCTTCAGCGCTTCCCGCAACCATAATATCCGCGTAGCCGTCCCGCACGTACCGGTACGCCTCGCCGATCGCGATCGCGCCGGAACTGCAGCTGTTGGAATTGGCATTGCTCGGTCCCGTGAATCCGTAATGAATCGCGATATTGCTCGATCCAGCCCCGCCGAAAACCATGAGTGCAAGGTTCGGGTCCACTGCTTTTATTCCTTCCTTTACATACCGCTCGTGCTGGACCTCGGCTCCCGCCACACCTCCGAGAGCGGTGCCAAAGGTCACGCCGATCCTTTCCTGACTCTTCTTCGCGTCATGTTCGATGCGTGCATCTTCGATTGCCATGTTCGCGCCGGCAAGAGCAAGCTGGGCAAACCGGTCCATTCTGCGTGCTGACTTGGCGTCAAAGAAATTCAACGGTTCAAAATCGCCGATCTCTCCCGCGACTTTTGTCTTGATCTGCGACGTATCGAATCGCGAGATGGTACGAATGCCAACACGCCCTTCTTTGACCCCTGTCCAAAGTCCGTCCTTGCCGTGCCCGATCGGCGTAAGCGCACCAAGTCCTGTAATGACCACCCGTCTATGTTCCATGTTTGCTTCCCCTCGGCGCCTTGAATGTATCCAAGTTTGTCCTGCCCTCCTCTTCCGGAGCGGGAATTGATTCAAGATAGGTTTTCATATGATGAAGCGTTTTAGCGGCAATGTTATGGATAAAAAAACTGCCAATGACCTGATCGGTGATGAATCTGCCGATCAGCGGGATCGTCGGTTCTAAGTCGTGCGAGATCGTTACTTCAACGCCGTCATTTTTCTCTTTGAAAGACCAGACGACGTCCATTCCTTTTGTGAACGCTTTCAGATGATGGAACCGCACCTCACTGCGATGGAGATCGATTTCCTGTTCAGAAGTCCATTGGATCGGAACCCAGCCCCTCATGGCCGCCATGACGACCACATTTTTGGTATCGGACTTTTCGATATACCGGATCCACCGATAATGAGGAAGGATGCGAGGCCATTGCGAGAGGTCTGCAGCAGCTTCAAAGATGAGATGTTTGGGAGCGTTTATGAGGATCGAATTTTCTTTGTGCATCATTTTTCCTTCACCGCCAACAATCTGAAAAGAGGGCGTGCAAAAATATTTACAGGCTGAACTCCTGCTTCGTCTGCCATTTCCGTCAGCTCCTTTTTGGAGAACGCGCGCTGAACCGAGGCGACGCTGTCATAACGGGTCATGGGATTCGTTGTCGTCAGGTGCGTGTAAACCCAGGCGGTACCTGCACCAATATAGCTTCGGGAAAGATCATTTACTACAAAGCCGATCCGGGATATCCGGTTCATTTCACGGAGCAGTTTCACCCCATTCTCACGGGAAAGATGATGGATCGCAAGCGAACACGTGACAACGTCAAAACTCCGCGCGTCGTATTTCAGATCGAGTATGTCTCCACGCTCAAAATGTATCTCATCAAACCCCGTTGCATAGCCGCGTGCCGTCTCGAGCATGAACTCGTTCCTGTCGAGAGCGGTAATCTGAACACGCTTACCCGCCCTGCGGAGGGCTTTAGCAAGGGAAACAGGCTGGTCCCCGGAGCCGGTCGCGAGATCCAGGATCGACGCCGCTTCCCCGGATTTCGTTTTCATGACCAACGGTACCACTGCGTTCTTCAGCGCCGACAAACCACCGAAATAACGGTTTATGATGCGCAGATTTCGAAGATCGTCTTCGAGCATTTTCGGATCGGCATTGGGCTGATCCATCATCTCGGGTCTGGATTCGCTGAAGTGCCTTTTCATACTCTGGGCTGGAGACGGAGGTTTGATTTTGGTATCAGCTGTTGGGTTTTAGCTATTACAACTTGCCGCACTGGCTATTCAACAATGATCTTGCCGGTCATTCCCAGATGGCCGAGTCCGCAAAAGTGAGAGCAGCGGAAGTCGTATTCCCCTTTGCTTGCGGCATAAAATGTAATGACCTTCATCTCGTTTTCATCGAGCCGTTCATCGATTCCGAATGCACTCAATTTGAATCCATGTGTCCCGTCGATCGCCTTGATTTTCAGTACGACGAGCGTCCCAGATTTCACCCGTAGAACCTCCGGAGTAAACTTATAAGATTCCGCGGTCATTTCAACCGTATCTTTCGGGACGTTCTGCCGGTCAACATCGGACGGGATGGCATCGAATTGCTTTGAGCTGCCGCAAGCGGAAAATGCAAGGAGCAGGAGAACACATGACAATTTCATTTTCATAAATTATTCAAAGATGAGTGAGGAAAATAGAAGGAATGAGACTCTCCTGATTGATATCACAACACGACATGAACCCGCAAGATTCCACGCTGAATGGAGTATTTTGCCGGTCCCCGGAAATGTGTCACGGCCAATCGAGAATGCCGTTAGTATGCGAGGTGTATCTGCAAAAAATGAAGGACGAGAGGCCATGCTTGCTCGGCTGACTCTTTGTGGTAGGTAGTCCGTGCATCGTTAAAGAATCCATGTTCCGCTTCGGAGAACATAACATTCGTATAGATCTTGTTGGCAGCGCGGAAGCCCTCAATAATGGTGTGGATATGCTCGGGAAAAATCCGCTTATCACGCCCTCCCCAGAACATCAGTGCCGCACCGTGAAGCTGAGGAATTCTTCCGACGAAATTTTCCGCGATGCCTCCCCCGTAAAAACTGATCGCTGCTTTCACCGGTAGGATAGTGTTCGTTTGGAACGCGATGCGTCCCCCCAAGCAAAAGCCGATGCATGCAGTGCGCCCGGCGTCTACCGATGGCTCGCCGATCAACCAGTCGTAGGAGGCGTTCACATCTGCTTCCGCGAGATCATCGTTGATAGCAGAAAAATGTTTCTGCATTCCTGTAAAATCATTGTAGTCTCCTTCAACACCGGTCCCGGTCCGATGAAAAAGTTCCGGCGCTATCGCCACGTACCCTTCACGCGCGAAACGGTCTGCCACTCCTCGAATGTGCGCGTTCACGCCGAACGCTTCCTGATAAACGATGATCCCCGGATGTTTTCCGGGATTCGACGGACGCGAGACGTAGACCCGCATCTCAGTTCCATCCGATACTTTTACCGTCACATAGCTTTCCATGGCATGCATTCAGTTTATGCGACAACAGAGGGATAGAGCATTGCGCCGATCACAACCAAGAGTGTGGTCGAAACAGCCAATGCAGCAAAATCAAACGGAAGACCGTACACGCTCGTTCCGCCGACCAGCATCAAATCGCGCAACGCATCGACCTCGTAGGTCAGCGGATTGACCTGCGCGACTGCTTTCAGCCACGACGGCATGATCGCTATGGGGTATATCGCGTTGCTGGCAAAAAAAAGCGGCATGGTCATCACCTGGCCGATGCCCATGAAACGTTCACGCGTTTTCACAATACATGCAATAATGAGCGAGAAGGTCGAGAACAGCGCGGACCCGAGGAAGACAAAGAGCAGAATTCCAAGGAGCGACAAAGGGTTCCAGCTGATCTGGACTCCGAGCACGAGCGAGAGAAGGTAGATGATGATCGCCTGCGAAAGACCGCGGACGCCTGCTGAGAGAGCTTTTCCAAGGACGAGCGCCGAGCGGGGCGTGGGGCTGACGAGAAATTTGTGAATGATCCCAAGGTCTCGTTCCCAAATAATCGCGATTCCATAGAAGATGGCCGCGAAGAGGACACTCTGCGCCAGAATGCCCGGGGCGAGAAAATCGAGATAGCCAACGGATCCCGTTGGGATCGAACGGAGACGCGCGAACACTTCTCCGAAGATGAGCATCCAGAGCGCGGGCTGCAACGCGCGCGTTAACAGCTCGGTCGGATCGTGCCGCAATTTCCGGACTTCGAGTTCGGCAATCACAAATGTTTTGCGTATGAATTGCAGAACGGCAAGCCCCCGGTTAAGTTCCGGAGTCTCCGTCACCTCATCCCAGGCGTTTTGCAGTACGGCGGACGCTTGATGTCTCACGATAGTTGCCTCCAGATTCGATGGTATTCCCAGAATAAAATACGAAGACATCGTCAAGGGTCGTCTTCTTTCCGCCGACGGACTTCTTCAACTCCGCCGGGCTTCCGTCAGCGACGACGCTGCCTTTATGCATAACGGCAACGCGCGTGCACAACGTCTCCGCCTCTTCCATATAGTGTGTTGTCAGAATCACCGTCGTCCCGTGCTGCGCGAGCATTTCAATCTGCTTCCATACAGACTGGCGGGCGACGGGGTCAAGTCCCACCGTCGGCTCATCAAGAAACAGAATGCGCGGTCGATGAAGTACCGCCTGTGCGATCTCAAGACGACGGATCATCCCCCCTGAATATGTTTTGACAAGATTGTTTTGCGCATCCGAGAGTTCCATGAAGTCGAGCGCCCGTTGGATTCGAACCTGTCGCTCTTTAGAGGGGATATCGTAGAGTTTGGCAAAGAGGAGAAGATTTTCGTATCCCGTAAGATTGCCGTCGGCGGAAACCAGCTGCGGGACGTAGCCGATCGACCGACGAACGTTGCGGGCGTCTCGTACGATGTCGAAACCTGCAACACGCGCGCTTCCGGATGTCGGGGGCAAGAGGGTCGTCAACATTTTGATAGTCGTAGTCTTGCCGGCCCCGTTGGGGCCGATCAAACCGAACACCTCCCCCGGAAGAACGGCGAACGTTACGGCGTTGACGGCGGTAAGCGCTCCATAACGGCGTGTCAGCTGAGACGTTTCAAGTATGGGATTTTCCAAATAATTCAATCTACGATTGCTTGACGCGAGAATTCACGTCAAGAAGTACCGGCTCAGAATTCTCTTTCCCTTCATCGTTCAGTGTGCCGAAAACGACGTCCCACATCGGCGAACTTACTCCAAAATTGATGTCGGCATCTGAGTAGTGATGGCGGAAGTGGTGTTTTCTCAAATAATTGCCGACACGGTTCTTCATTGGGAAATGATGAATGGCGTAATGCGTCATATCGTAACAAAGATATCCTGTGATAAAACCGGCAAAGAATGGAAACACGAACTTCGGGCCGCAGACGGCCTCAAATAAGATAAAGAAAAGGATCGATAACGGAATACTTATCGCCGGCGCCATGACGAGACGTCGTGAATCGTTCGGATAATCATGATGTACGCCGTGCATGATAAAGTGGAGACGCTTCCCCCAGGAATTTTCAGGGATAAAATGGAACACGTGCCGGTGAAGCGCATACTCGGTCACCGTCCACACAAGCAAGCCGCCGATGAAAAGGAAGAATCGCTGTGAAGCGCTCATCTCTGCATGGGTGACGAACAATGAATAAAATACAATGGGAATGTATATTACCAGCGGCAGCGCAGGATGAATATGAGTAAAGAACTCCATGATCCTTGAATCAAACATTTGTGCCGATTTGTCCTCATTCGAAACGTAGTTTTTCATGTCTCCTCCTTCTCATATTTCTCCTGTTGATTGGCGACGCTTCTTGAAAAATTTAACACAAATTTGGTATGATTAAGTTTCAAGTGGGGATCCGGCCATCGCTTGCGAATTCGACCAGCGCCCGGGAATCCCGGCTTCATGCCCGTAATTAAGAGAATTTGGCTGATTTACAACGATTGATTTTACCCAGAGGTCGTTGGACAATGCTACCCTACAGATAGCTTAATGTCTAAGGCTCTTGCCACGCTTCAACATTGTCGTCACAGGGCCAAGACGCAGTTCTTCTCCTTGGCCCTGCTGATTACCCGCTTATTTCGTCCGGAATTGGTTAACAAGATCGGACGGTTTGCTGAAAAATGCCGGAATCTTTTCCTTCCATTCATCCACCTTCATGTACACGACGGGCACAACAACGAGAGTAAGGAGAAGCGAGCTTGTCAATCCGCCGATCAGGGCCCAAGCGAGTCCCGATTTCCATTCCGACCCGGACGCCGTCGAGAGAGCGATCGGCAGCATACCGAAAATCATCGTGAACGTGGTCATGAGTATCGGACGCAAGCGTGATTGTGCGGCTTCGAGCAAGGCGTCGTAGACCGACAGTCCGTGGTCGAGCCGCGTTTGATTTGTCCTGTCCACGAGCAAAATTGCGTTCTTTGCGACGAGTCCCATCAACATGATGATGCCGAGCATGGAGAAGATGCTCAAGGCTTTTCCTGTCGCCGCAAGGGCGACCATCGCCCCGACCATCGCCAATGGGATGGAAAACAAAACGACAAACGGATAGACGTACGAATCGTACAGCGCCACCATGATCAGATAGATGAAGAGAATACCGGTAAGCATCGCAAGAAAGAGATCTGTAAATCCCTCCGCCCGCATCTTTTCCATCCCGAGATACGACAACGTTATTCCAGGGGGAAGCTGAACACCAGCAACTCTAGTCTTGAAATCTTCCATGATCGTTCCGGTCGGTCGGCCGAGCGTCTGACCGTTTACGTAAATGATGCCGATGCGGTCCCTTCGCTCTAACTTTGTCGGTCCCGACGACAAGGAGACGTCTGCAAATTGCTGGAGTTCCACCTGCTGTCCCCGGTTGTTCACGAAGACGATACTGCCAATATCGTCTGTGCGCGTCCGGTTGAATTCATCGAACCGGATGCGGATGTCATACTCCGTATTGCCGTCGCGGTATTTTGACTGATCGTCTCCCGTCAGTGCGATGCGAAGCGTCGTGCCGACGTCGGCAACCGAGAGGCCGAGCTGGGCCATTTTTGCCCGGTCGATGGCGATGCGCATCTCCGGCTTTCCCGTTTCGGAAGAGAGACGAACGTCTGTCGTTCCGGGAACACTCCTTAACACATCCTCGACCTGCGCAGCGGCTTTCATGATCTCGCTGAAATCTGTTCCGTTGATCGCGATCTGGATCGCAGCCTGATCCGCCGAGCCGAAAAGCCCGATCGGGTTGACATAGACTTTCATTCCAGGTATTTCCTTCAATTTCGATTTAATCTCCTCCTCGACTTCGTTCGTCGATTTTTTCCTATTTTCTTTCGGAACGAGTGTCACGTTGAGCTGGGTGAGGTTGTTGCTGGAGAGAGAGATTGAACCGTTCGCCTGGGAACCGACGCCGGTAAAGACTTTCTCGATCTCGGGCATCTGAGCAAAAATGTGTTCAATGCGCAACGTCGTTTGGTTGTTTTGCTCAATGGAGGTACCGGGGGACAATTCAACTGACACGCTGAACTCACCCCGGTCCGATTGCGGCATGAATTCGTTTCCAATCAGGCCAAGCACGGGAAACAAAAGTGAAACCAGAAAGAGGCAGACCGTCGCAACTCCGACTCTTTTTTTGTGGACGAGCGCCCATTTGAGCAGCTTTTGATAGAACTCCGAAAACTGATGATAGTAGCGTTCGAACGCGAGCGCAAATTTCCCGAGAAGTGATTTGTCCGACAGCCGCTCCAGTTTGGCGAATCGGGATGCGAGCGTCGGCGTAATCGTGAAGGAAACGAAAAGGCTCGTCAACGTCGAGCCGACGACGACAAGGGCATACTGTCGAATGATCTGGCCGACGATGCCGCTGACAAGAGACAACGGAAGGAAGACAACGACATCGACCATGGTGATGGAAAGCGCGGCAAAACCTATCTCGTTCCTTCCACGGAGGGCCGCATCACGCTGCTCTTCTCCCTTCTCGATATGATGGTAAATGTTTTCGAGGACAACGATGGAATCATCGACAAGGATACCGATGACGAGAGACATCCCAAGGAGCGTCATCATATTGAGCGAAAAGCCCATCGCATACATAAATCCAAACGTCGTGATCAGCGATGCCGGGATGGCGACAAGAACGATGAACGAATTCCTGATGCTGTGGAGAAATAGCAGCATGACAATCGCGACCATGATAACCGCCAGCGAAAGATCCTGCTTCACCGCGTTCGCAGCGTCGAGCGTAAACGTGGAACTATCTTCCGCGATGGTGAAGACGATCCCCTCTTTCTTGTATTCATCCTGGATCTTTTTCAGTTCCTCCCGCACGAGTTTGCTTACCGAAACAGCGTTGGCGTCCGATTGTTTGACCACCTGAATACCAACGGAGGTAATGCCGTTGACCCGATTGATTTGTTCGTAATCTTTTCTCCCGTCCTGGACCTCTGCAACGTCGCCCAGGTGAACATCTCCTCCGAGGCGCGTGCGCCCGACAACGAGCCGCCGCAAATCTTCGATGGACGTAAACTTCCCGGCAACGCGGACGACAAATTGTTCATCCGCATCTTTAAAGTTCCCGGTCGGAAAATCCATATTGGCGCTGCGGACGGCCTGCACTATTTGCGGAACTGATAATGCGTATGCGCGTACTTTACTTGCGTTGAGATTCACATGAATTTCCCGTTCATCGCCCCCGGAGAGGGATACCTGTGCAACCCCCGCAATCTTTGAAATGCGCGGCTGCACCCTGTCGATGATAAATTGATAGAACTGGCGCGAATCCATCTGGCTTGTCACGCCCATCCGGAGAACGGGGATCTCGTCGAACGCGATCTTCGACACCGTCGGTTGTTTTGCGTCGGTCGGAAGGCTCGCGAGAACGGCGTTCACTTTCCGCGAGGCATCCTGCACAACGAAATCGATGTTCGCGTCCTGCTTGAACTCGATGATGACGAGCGAAAGGCCCTCAAACGACGAGGAGCGTACGTTATCGATCTTGTCAATTCCGGAGACTGCGTCCTCGATAATTTTGCTGACGTTGTTTTCGACTTCATACGGAGATGCGCCCGGATAGATGGTCGTTATCGTCACAACGGGGATGGACATTTTGGGAAGCAGCTCGTAGTTGAGCTGGAAGTAGCTGAAGAGACCCAGCACTCCCAGGACGGTGAAAACGACAACGACAAGCGTGGGCCGTTTAATTGATAATTCAGTAATCGTCATGTCAGTTTTCCTTTATGGTCGTTCGTTGCGAACGATGACGGGAGAGTTGTCGCTCAGATTGTTCAGGCCGTCGGTAACTACGGTTTCTCCCACAGCGAGCCCGCTTGAAATTTCTACATTTGTTCCAACTTCCTTGTCCGCCACAACAGTTCGCAGGCTGGCGATCTTATTCTTTACTACGAAGACTTTTGCATCCTGGAAGCTTCCGACGATCGCCTCGCGAGGAATAACGATCGATTCTTCTCCCGAATGCGATTTGACCGTGATTGTGACAAACATCCCGGCACGCAGCAGCTGCTTGTCGTTGGTAAGAAGTACTTCTACGGGATACGTATGGCCTTCATCCCCTTTTGACCCGATCGTGAAAACTTTTCCCGTAAACGAGGTTTGCGGATAGATATCGGTGGTTACGTCTGCAGGATCCCCGACGTGTATGTTGAACACATCTTTTTCCGCGACAAAAATCTTTGCTTTCATTTTTGATATATCCACGATGTTGGCAATCTGCGTCGCCTGCGGTGCACCAACCACCATCGTTCCTACGTTTACGTACCGGGCTGTAACAATCCCTGAAATCGGCGTTGTGATCTTGGTGTCGTTAAGCTGCCGCCGCGCGGTGATATACTGTGCTTCTGCGGATTGGCAGGACCACCGTGCCTGCTCGATCTGTGTATCAGAAATCGAGTGTTCGGTCGACAGGGCTTCATACCGCTCCAGGTCTTTTTTTGCACGTTCGTACGTTACCTGCGCCGTTTTGAACGCGGCTTCCTTGAGTTCGCTATCAACCTCGACCAGCACCGAACCGGCTTTCTTGTAGTCTCCGACTTCACAATCCACTTTGAGGATCCTTCCCTGAGTTTCCGAGAGAACGGCGACATCGTTGATCGCATTGAGGGTTCCGACCGCGGAGATGTTTTCGTCGAGCGCTTCTTTCTGGACGGTGACAACAGAGACCGAGTACGCTGTCGCGATCGAGCCGCTACTCGACGCGGAATTCAGTACGGCCTTGCTCCTGACGATCAACGCGATCAGGACCACGGCGATAATGCCGCCGATAAGATATAATCTAGTTCTTGTTCTCATGAGTGATGACCTTTTCCGTAGTGTTCGTTTCTATTCACCGATCGCTTTTGTAAGTTGCGCGATCGCGAGTTCGTAGTTGACCAATGATTGAGTTAAATTCAATTTTGCCTGCAGCAGTTCAACCTCGGCATCGCGAAGGTCTGAATTTGCGGCAAGTCCTTGCTTGAATTTTCCGGTGATGTTCCGGTAATTCTCTTCCGCCTGAGCCACCCCTTGTTCGGAAACCGCTTTTCGTTCCCGCGCCTTTTCGATGGAGAGGTAGCATTGTGTTACTTCGAGGGTGACGCCGTCCTGGACCATCGAGAGGCCTTCCTGCGCCTGAGCCAGTTGTGACTGGGCCTGTGCGGTCTGATAACCCGTCTGCCACCAGTTCCAAATATCGTACGTTAAGGAAACCGAGACATCCCATGACCCCTTGAATTCTTCCAATACAGGAAAGTAGCGCTGGTTCGGGTTAAGATAGTTGTAGTTCCCGACCAGGTATATTTGAGGCCACCAACTGCCGCGAGCCGACACAAGACCTGCCTCTCCTGCCTTTACACGCGCGTTCATTCCGAGGACTTCCGGACGCTTTTCCAGAGCGCGCTTGACCAACGAGTCGACGGAATCCCATGATCGATCGTTGATCTGGATTGTAGAAGCGAGTATAATTTCCGTGCGCAACGGGAGGCCGAGCGTATTGTTGAGTGCGTACATCGAAAGTTGAACGCCGTTCTCGGCATCGATCTGACGAACGAGAGCATCAGACAACTGAACCTGCACCTTCATAAGGTCGTTCTTGGTCAGGAATCCCTGCTTCATCAGGTTTTCCGCGTCGGTTGCATGGACGCGGACCTGCGAAACATTGTCATCGACAAAACGTTTGGCCTCAATAGCCTGGAAAAGAGTCCAGTATGCGGCCTGGATACTATAGATGATCTCGGCTTTGTCTCTCCGGAAATCTTGTTCCGTTGCTCGTGCAGTGTAATCCGCAGCCTCGATCGCGCCGGATATCTTTCGGCCGGTAAAGAGGGGTTGCTGGATGGTAGCCCGCAGCGTGTAGTTATCCAGGATCGTTGGGGATAGAACTAGCGAGGCATCGACGGGGGGAATTTCCGGTGTTTTTGAGATTGAGCCTGCAGGAAGTACCACAGCTTCAGCAGGTACATCGCTCAATCTCGTATAGAGGCCGTTGAATTTCAACGACGGCAGCGAAAGAGTATTGGTCTCGGCCGCCCTGGCCGCGGCTGCGTCGAGCTTGAACTGCGATGTATGGAGTGCTTTGCTGTTCTCAAGTCCGAGGCGTGTCGCCTCCTCGATTGTGAGGACAAGCTTCTGTTGGGCCGCTGCTCCGATTGAAATAAGAATAAGGAGCACAACAACTGTTATTGATCTCTGTACCATCGTTCCCTCGTATTATGAATGTGTACGGCTTTGTTCTTTCAAAAGAGCGGCATACTCCAGGCGTCCCTCCGGACTGAGAATCGCATCAGTAAGCAGGCGGAACGACGCCTCCAACGTTTTCGTCAAGTCAATATTTCTTTCCTTCTGCCATATCTCTCCTTCGCGGTCTATCCGCGTCATGAGCGATGTGGAGTTCGACCAGATGATGATCGCCATATCGATGGGATTGACATCATTTCTAATCTTTTTCTCCTGGACGCCCCGATTGAAGACATCGATGATCTGTTCCCAGTTCTTTCGGCTCTCAGCTGTATACGTTCTCCGCATTTCCTCTGAAACTTCTCTATGGACGTTGGGTCGATAGGCGGAGTCGAGCATGCGGAAATAGTTCCTCTGCGTGTTGAAGAACTCAGTATACGCTCGCTCCATTTGGTGGAGAATTTTAACGACTGAACTTTCTTGAGAGATTATTTCGTTGAACACAGTATAGAGAAGCCGAAGGCCGCGAAGCATCAATGCGATATAGATGTCTTCCTTGCTTTCGAAGTAGAGATAAAGCGTTCCTTTGCTCAACTCAGCCGCAATCGCGATATCGTCAACGGTCGCAGTGGTAAGTCCCTTGTCTGCGAATACCCTCTGGGCTGCATCAAGGATTTCCTCTTTCCTGCGCTCTTTTTCCCTCTCCTTCCGTTCCTGAATGCCCATATACTCTCCGAGTATAAATTATACCGTCGGTCATTTATTATGACGTAATTATACGAAAAAAATTGCAGTTTTGTTGCATAATTCGTGTTAATATTTCTTCATGCTCAGCTCAAGAATTAGCGGTCTAGCTGGTCTCTGGCCGAATACCAATTTTCACAGCGTAAGATCAGGAGTTCATACCAATAACGGAATTAAAATGAAACCGCCTTCTGTTCTTCTTTCGACTGTTTGTTTATCGGGAATCAATCCGTCCTGAGAAGCAGCATGAAGAAGTATGCACTGAGGTCGTATGTCTGGAGAAAGAAATGAGGATGAGACTACTCGGATAAGGAGCTGCTGCGGGAGGTAATCACACAATTCGACGATATGAAAATTCTTATCGCTGATCTATGACAAAGAAGGTCGATCATGGGTCCGGCATTTACTTCGAAAAGAGGTTCGAGGCGAACCGGAAAGCCAATTTTGCAAGTATCTTAATGCGTCCTAACTGTATCTGTCCCCATAAGGCGCTCAATGCTGCGCGGGGATGCTTGGACCAGAACCATGCAAGTCGAAATTCGAGTTTACGGAATTCCTTCCACCCGAAACCTGGCTGAATCACAATCGGGATGATCGGGTCATTCCCGAGTGACTCAATTTTATGTTCCAAGTACGGTCGGTCCCACGAAAAATTCGGAGGAAGAAGATTTTGAGCGAGAGCCGATTGTTCAACCTCGGTGCCTGGGTAGATTCGGACTCCAAGACCGGTCGCAATAAAATCGATATATTTTGCATACCGCTCTATGAATTGCACGGTCTTCACAGCGTCTCCAAACGTTTCGCCTATGTGTCCAAAAGTGAAAAATACTTTCGTGAATAATCCTATCTCTTTTGTCCAGTGAAGGACGCGCTCTGCTTGATCGATAGTTATTCCTTTGTGCATCCCTTTCAGAACGTTCGGACTCGCCGACTCAATCCCAAAATCAACATAGTAACAGCCCGCATTCTTCATCGTTTGAAGCAAGTCCAGCGATACTCCATTCACACGGATCTCACACTCCCACGGAAAGACCAGGTGTCGTCTATTGATTTCTGCGCAGATAGCCTCGACATGGTCTTTGTGGAGCGTCAAGGTGCTGTCGAAGAATTTTACGCCTTGATAGCCGTATTCTTTAAGAAGGATTTCTATCTCATCAACGACATTATTCGCCGACCTCAGGGTAAGCTGGGTCCCGAACATCGCGCTCGCCGAGCAGAACGAACAATTAACCGGGCAGCCGCGTGAACTGATGATCGAGGCCGCAGGCACTTTCAAAAAATCGAGGAGCAAGTCGTACTTATGGAGCGCGTCAGGATCGCGGTAAGGAAACGGGAGGACGTCGAGATCGATGATGCGCTCAGAGTCCCGATGATGCACGACAACGCCATTCCGCCTGAAACTAATGCCCCGGACATTCTCAATGTTGGGATTGCGCGATAATAGCTCAGCGGTAAGTCCAAGGGTGGCGGTCTCTCCTTCTCCCCGAACGATGAAGTCGATTTCCGGAACATTTGTTAATGTATTCTCTGCGGTGAAAGTAGCATGAGGTCCGCCGTACATGATCTTGATCGCAGGATCATATTTTTTTATTTGGCGTGCAAGAGAAAAACTTTCATACCTCGTGTGCGACGTTCCCCCGATGCCGACCACTCGCGGCGTGGTTTTCTGCAGCAGCTCATCGATGCCAAGATCGTTAATTTGGAGGTCAACGAATGCCGTGGAAATATTATTCGCCCGAAGAAATGAAGTAATCGACGTCATACCAAGGGGGGGCATGCCGCCGAAAGTTTTTCCGTGTTCCGCTGGATGGATTAAGAGGACGTCTGACACCGTTCGTCTCTCCTGATTACGCCGTTAGACCCTATGCAACTTAGATTTCAAGTGCAAGGAATTGGGGGTTAGCATTTAGTTTTCCGATTTGGGTCTTAGAAAAAAAATGATTGCAACAATGGCCATAAAATAAATTAAAGCTGATACAAAGGTAGCGTAAAGATTAGTTTCGTGAGGTTTTAGATAGGAAGCGCGCCGTGCGCCGAATCGTGAAGGAAATAAAAAGCTTCCGTTTTCTGGAGGCTGATGGGTCATAATTGTAACAATAACATCGACAAGCTCCCCGAAATCCTCAATTTTATTGATTAAAACCAGCGGGGCCGACGAGACTCGAACTCGCGACTTCCTGCGTGACAGGCAATTTTAGTCATTAATTTTCGTCAGCTTTATAATTTTTTGACGGTCGCAGTCCCTATGTAAACATCTCGCAGTAACCGAATTGGTAGCATTCGGCTCGGTCATGTAACGATGCAAGTTATCGTTTAGCTCAAGGAAGAACGCTTTTGACATCGATCAACTCGCGTCATCATCGCGATTAGCTTCAAACAAGCAGAATGTTTGCGCCGATTGTGATCAGTTCGTCACTTCACCAGCAGCATTCTTTTCGTAGCTCGATACTCTCCCGCCTGCAGTGTGTAGAAATAGACGCCGCTGGGCATCTTCGTTGCATCCCACTGCACCGAAAAGTGTCCTGCATCTTGTTTTTCATTCACTAGCCCAGCTACCTCCCGCCCGAGGACATCATACACCTTGAGCGTCACATAACTGTTCACTGGTAACTGATAACTTATCACCGTCGCCGGATTGAACGGATTGGGATAATTCTGCAGAAGGGAGATACTTGTCGGAATTCGAAGGCCCGTCCCCCTGGGAACTCCTGTTGTTTGCAGAGCATACGCCTTGAGCGTGTTGTCGCTTTGATCGTACGTCCAGAACATTCCATCAAGATAAACCTGCGCAGCACCACCAGGTATGTTGTAACCTGCGAGGATAGATCCATCTGCAGGGTTCATTTTTAATACGCTGTCAGAACCTGCCCAGAGGGAGTTATTTGCGTAACAGAGGTAACTTGGTCTGAGGTCAAGCTTATAGAATGGAATTGCGGGGACCTGGGACACGAGGCTCGGATCGAACTTCACGACGCCGTGATCTTGGGTCGGGTTCTGCAGGTCAATACCGAGATAGAGATTCACTCCGTCGCTCGCCAAACCGCCGAACTCATTTGTTGTGTCAATACCCGGCCCCGCCGGAAGTTGGTTTGAGGATTTACTCGTTCCGATATCTATCTTGAAGACGCCAACGATTCCCTTGTCAGATCCTGAAGGATCGCCATATCCGCCGGCTGACCAGAACGCACCTTTATGATACGTAACATTCCCCAGCCAGCAAATCCCGTTTGCCGACGACGTCAGATTGATACTGTACGTGTTTGAGACCGCGCCTGTAGCGGCGTTGATAACGTAGACACTCGCAGTTGCACCGTTTTGATGGTCATGCTTAAAAAGGTAAAGTGAACTATCGGCATAAACAAGAGATGGATCCTGGCCACCACTTGTAATCTCGGGCAGCTGTGTGATGCGGTCCGGAGTTACCGGTTTCCTGTAGAATGGATTTGGATTGGAGAGTGTGCCATCGACCAACGTCATGTTGATGTCCGTGAGGTTGTTCCCACCCGATAGTGTTACGGGCGTGAGGCCTCCCAATGTCCCATACGCTCCCCAAGGATCAGTCGCAAGCAATTCGCCCGTGGAGTCGGTAATCATCACCGAGATAATATAATACGTCCCATCCGGGATTCCTGAAATTACATATTGCCCTGGGGATGACAGCTGTCCCATTTGTGTCAGCCGCCGATGGAGGGTCGAATCTGCAAAGACAGCAACGAAGATTTGTCCAGTGGAGGAACCAGTGTAAGAAATGGTTCCAGAAATTGTCGCCGCCATAGTTCCGGCTGATAGTGCCGCAACCAGACAGATCGTGAGTAGTTGTTTGGATAATGTTTTCATCTTTGTTTTCCTTTTGATCATTGTCAGAGCGCGGCAGAGGACTGATCTGTCCGGTTCTCGAGACGTTCGTTGAAAGCCCCGTTCCTCGCTGACCGTATAAAAACACTAAAACCTCCATCATCAAGTATCGAATCAAGAGGTTTCGGAGTATTCATTCTCCCCGGAATTCCGGAATGCCTTGACGAACGTGCCGGCTCCGTAGAGGGAAAAAGCTCATTAGATTAGATATGATACAATAATCATGCCCGCGAAGAATGCGTATTCTGACCACAATTCGAGGCATGGGTTATTGGGAATAAGATATTCATCGCTTTGCTTCCTGACCTGAGTAAATAAGCAGAGGCAACTCTCCCTGGTCACCATCACTCTCAAGAACGAGGTCTGTCGGCGTAGCCACTGATGGAGAAGCGGACGATTGTTATCGATGCCGAGAGGAAGGAGAGCTAGCACACTTCAGATTGGGAAGCGGAATCGGAGGGAAATATTAATATGCCTATCTTTCTTCTCAAGGATGAAGCAATTATTTCTAGAACAAAGGTACAGTTTTTTTTTCCAGGGAGGATTGAAATCTTACGATCTGTTCAAAAAGAATTGCGGGGCCGACGAGACTCGAACTCGCGACTTCCTGCGTGACAGGCAGGCGCTCTAACCAAACTGAGCTACGACCCCGTGTGAATTCTCTCTGTTTTCGCCAATTTTCACCTTATCTACCGACCAACCTTCACTCCAAAGTGTTAGGTGAACTTGACTGGGGATAATATACCAAAAGTGCATTGCGATTGCAAACAAAAAAAAGTTTATTCATCCTTTGATAGAAAATCCGAAAGATGAATGTTCTCGACCGCCTTGGCGGCATCTCCACGGAAACTTCCCAAATATCTTTCAGTTGTCCGTAGATGCTTGTGACCAAGAAGTCCCTTTAATTAACTAGTTGCCTGCCTAAGACGGAAGTGCCCAACGATTCAAGCTCACGGTTCTTCAACAACAGCTCCGCCACAAGCTGTTAGAGTTGAAAGACCTGAAGAACTCTCTATTTAGAGGTGTGCTGAAAGAGTTACACGCTCGAGAGGATAATTTGCGTGAGAGCTTAGCAATGCTAAAACAATTCAAGGCTCTCTATCTTCGTGGCAACCGGGCAGAGAAACTGGAAATCGTACGACCGGTTGAAGAGCATGAGTTATCGGCAAACCAAATCCTACGAGAACTTGAAGGCAATCGAAACAGCATCTATGAATGGTATCGGCGCTACCTGAACAAATGATGATATGGCATTGCCCCACAACAATTTCATCTGAGACGGTTCTGGAATAGGCAGGCCTCTTAACTTAAATGATCTTTATGCCAATACTTGCTATTGAAACATTACTAAACTATTATTAGAAGCCATCTCAAAGACCTTAAATCCGGCATTCCGAACTTGATTCGGAATCTCAAGCCCTCGCATCCCTCATTGTCACTAGATTCTGATTTTCGTCAGAATGACGTGGATGGGAATTTTCATGTGTCTTCAGTAACAAAATTAGGTGGCACATCGAATGGTGTTATTCATCGTAGCATCTTGTGACGAGAAGCTATCTCAAAAACGCTTATTCATGTCCTTCTCAAGGAACCCTGAGAGATCATTGTCATTCTGAACCCTCGACGAGTCGAGTCGTCGACCGTCGTTTTTCAGACGGGGTGAATGCCGAAGGCATCTCCCAAAGGGATCGCTTCGCGACCTTCGGGAGAATCCACGACAATGACACACATTGACTCTCCAAGGCCTTCATGTCATGGATGCTTCGCTCCGCTCAGCATGACATTTACGACTGCTTTCTGCATGGAAAGCGTTTTTGAGATGGCTTCTAATATCAGATATCCTTTTTCCGAAAACAGTAGTTTATGAAAAGAGTTGTTTTACTTCTGGAAACCTCACGCGCATTCGGAAGACAGTTGATCAGCGGTGTTGCCCGTTACTCAAGACTGAATGGCCCTTGGCTTTTTTACAAAGAGCCGATAGATCTAAAATCATCAATTCCTCACTTGACCGGCTGGAAACCGGACGGAATCATTATGCGTGATACTTTGATAACAAAGGAATTGTTGAAATTGAAAATTCCGACGATGTTTGCCCCCCATGCGTCTGAATACCCCAGAAACATACCTTTAGTAATTACAGACTGTTCCTCAATTGCAAAAATGGCAAGCGATCATTTCATTGGAAAGGGATTCAAAAACCTCGCCTTCTGCGGTTACGATAGTATTAATTGGTCGGAACAGCGGAAATCATATTTCAATCGATTCAATGATGAAGCCGGTCTTAGAACCTATAATTATGTTTCTATTAAGAGATTCAGACCGAATGACTGGGAGAAGGAACAGCAGCACGTTTGCAGATGGATGAAGGGTCTGCCGAAACCTATCGGAATATTTGCCTGCAACGATGACCGCGGCCTGCATATACTGGAAGCATGCAAATTGATGAGTCTAAAAGTCCCGGAGGAGATTGCGGTGATAGGTGTTGATAATGATCTGATGGTTTGTGAATTTGGAGATCCACCGCTCTCAAGTATCGCGTTAAATACTGAATCGGCGGGTTTTGAAGCCGCTCGATTACTCGATAAAATGATGAGCAGTAGAAGGAAAGTGAGAGGTCGGAAAATAATTGCCACTTCAAGTCATATAATTCAAAGACAGTCTTCAGACATTCTTGCGGTAAATGATAAAGAAGTTGCACAGGCGATACAATTTATTAAGGACAATGCAAAAAATAAGATACTTATAAAAGATATGCTAGGGACTATAGGTATCGGGAGCAGGGCTCTGGAGAAAAAGTTCAGGAATGCCATTCATAGAACCATCCATAATGAGATTCAACAGGTACGCACCGAATCAATTTCAAAACTGCTTGTTGAAACTGACTTACCCATATCTGAGATCACTTCATTCTATAATTTTACGGATGTCGAACACATATCCCGCTTCTTTAAGAAAGAAAAGGGAATGAGCATGCGAGATTACCGCAAAATCCACAAATCTCCGTAATATTACTCCCTGCGCTTTTTGGCTAATTATTGATATAAAATGGCTACAATCCCACCAACTTCATTTCGTATATTTATTCGCAATTTTTTTTGACCTCCCTGAATTCCCTAAGCAACGCTGCCAACATCGCTGGTGTATCGTTTAAAGTGTATTAGGAGTCCGGCCGATCAAAACATCTAGCCAGATCGTTCAAGCCGGTGATCTTGATTGGCCATCAATCGTCCAAGGCGAGGAGAATTTATTCTAATAACTATGATCGGAGTGGCAGCTTCGCCAGCAGACATCATTGATCTAATCTAGAGCCGAAAATGTAATACGTAGCCCACCGAACGGTACAGTGGTTTAAGATTTCATCCTTATTATTATTCAAGAAGGATGGTATATTGCAAACACTCCATGGACTGACAAGAGTACATGGTGCAGGTTGTTTTCAACCTGTGCTGCTGCTGCCTCTTCATTGTTTAAGCCCGCCAAAGACTCCCCATTTCTGATTCTCATACAAATCAAGGTATTACAATAGTTCGTAGGTTTTAAAAAAGTGATTTTCAACTCACTTAAATGCTGCATCGAAATACTCATAATTCACTAAATATTCTTTGCTAATTGAGAAGGTGGTTTTATGAAAATCAAAACAACGTCATTTCTCTTATTAGCTGTGCTGTTGGTAGTTCTTCTTGCGCAGCAGTCAAACGCCTCGACGGGGACGGATCACGGCTTCTTCTGGCAATGTTATGTAAGTGGTGGATCAGCAAGCATCTCCTTTCCCGGTGCGGGAACATACCCCGGCAATTTCGCTGTCACATGGTCTAACGTCGGGGACGTTGTTGCTGGCAAGGGCTGGAATCCCGGAGCAGTGAGAACTGTAGGCTACAATATCGGCTCCCTCAACGGTAGCTACAATAATTTCTCTGTCTATGGGTGGACGACAAGCCCGCTCATTGAATACTACGTCTGTGAGAAAGGCTCTGTTGCCTCTGGATCGGCGGTTGGCTCCCTTAGCAGTGATGGACATACATACACTGTCTATAAACATCAGCAAGTGAACCAGCCGTCCATTCAAGGCACTGCCACTTTTTGGCAGTACCTAAGTAACTGGGGCGGCGCATCGCTTGGCACAAACAACTCCGTCACTTTGTCTAACCACTTTAATTTCTGGAAGAGTCACATTGGGAGTATGGGTGCTCTCAATCTTCAGATCCTCGCTGTGGAGGCATACGGCGGCAAGAGCGGCAACTGTAATGCAACGGTGTGGTCTGCCAGCGGCAATGTTGCGCCGCCGCAACAAGAAGCAACGGTTACATCCGGAGTTCCGTCGGGCTTCGCGCTGGGACAGAACTATCCCAATCCCTTCAACCCGACAACAAACATTACATTCGCACTTCCGGAAGATTCTTTTGTTTCGTTGAAAGTGTACAACTCGCTCGGTGAAGAAATTGCTGATCTTGGCGGAAAGGAATACTCTGCAGGGCAACATTCTGTACCGTTCAAGGCATCGAGCCTTGCAAGCGGAGTATATTTCTACACCATCAAAGCAGGACAATATACTTCCACAAAGAAGATGATTTTGCAGAAGTAATGTCGTTAGGAAGAATCAAGGGTGAAGCGGACAACAATCCGCTTCGCCTTTGAATATCTTAAAGCTATTCTGAGAAATTCCTGTTTATAGTTTATCGATGAGCCGTTTTGGACGAGGCGGATCATAAATTCTAAAAAGAACAATGGCTTGAGTCTGGGAGCTGGAAGATCAAGTGTTGGTGGACAGAGGGATTTGCCAGCAGCGGGTATGGTAACGCTACGATCCAGTAACGACTTCTCAGTCATTTGATATTGCAACGGCCAGCCGGTCTCACAGCGGCCGGCATTGTGCGTTTAAAAAAATGATTCAGAAGAGCGAAGGGGTCGGGCGAGAAAGAACATATCACGAGCTATTTTCCCCAATAAGAACGGACGTGGGCGCTGCCAAAGGCGAATTGAAGACCGCTGCGGCCTATGATTTTTCCTATTAGTCTAAAGGAGACTCTTCAATGAGAAGGCTATTGATATTCCTCTTAGCGGCAATATTGGTTGTTGTCAGCGCTTTTTCAAAAAAATGGCCTGATAACCTTGTCTTAGTTAAAGGCGGGTTTTTTAAGAATACAAAGTCCAACTTCTACGGTCAAGGCATAACAATATCAAGCTATTATATCGGCAAATATGAGGTAACTCAACGAGAGTGGATCGAGGTAATGGGGAGTAATCCCTCACAATTCAAAGGCGACAATTTGCCGGTAGAAATGGCAACCTGGTATGAATGTGTTGAGTATTGCAATAAAAGGAGTATAAAAGAGGGCTTGAAGCCTTATTACAAGATAGACAAGAATAAGAAAGACGCGAACAATGAGAATGATACCGATGATATGAAATGGACGGTAGCGATTAATGCGGGAGCTAAAGGTTACAGATTGCCGACGGAAGCAGAGTGGGAATACGCTGCAAGCGGAGGTCAGATGAGCAAGAGTTACGCTTACAGTGGAGGCAATGATGTGGATAAGGTAGCTTGGTATTGGAGAAACTCTGGAGATACGACCTTAACAGGAGATTGGTCCTGGTCAATAATAGAAAACAACCATTGCAAAACAAAACCTGTCGGCAGCAAAGAACCCAACGAGTTAGGCCTTTACGATATGTCGGGTAATGTGAGGGAATTTTGCTGGGACTGGTACGGAGACCTGAAGAGTAAAGGAACTGACCCCCAGGCAAACGATAGCGGGTCTCTACGGGTCTGGAAGGGCGGAGGTTGGATAGGCGGCGATTTCTGCTGCGAGTCGTCTTTCCGGGCAGGCTACGAAGCGAATAACAGGGGCCCCGATCAGGGTTTTCGTGTGTGTCGCGCAAAGTAAACCGGGACAAGCCAGACATCCCAGCATCAAAAAAATCTGCTTATAGGAAAGAGGCGGGTATCAAAATAACTATGTAAATGACTTTTACGCTGGTTACCCTACCATCCTTATCGTGACTCGTGAAACCCCGAGCGCTTGCAATTTCATACACGCCTGTCGTATTTGGAACAGTCCCGACGTGGATTTTCGAATCGTATTGAACAACTTCACCGGATGCGCTGTGCGAGACGTAGAGACCGTGTGCTATCGCCTCACACTTAATGGAATGCGTCCCTCCTCTGCCGCCGAGGGCAATCGTGTCAAGAACGACTAGGCGGCCCTCCTGCGCGAGGCCAATTTGGACGACGTTACTGCTTCATTGTAATACTAATCATCAGCCAATTGCATTCGCGCCATCGTCTTTCCCTATTGTGTCAACTCATAAGTGTCAATCACTTGTAGGTTTCGTCCCGGCCGTGCATCGACAGTTTTCAACTCCGCCTTGTTCCCATCAATCGTGAGGAATGATATACAGGGAAAAGATTTTTCCAAAGGCGTAAATGCGGTCTTAGTGGTGTTCGGCGCAGGATCTTTGAAGCTTGCCCCGCCGGTACCGTTGATGACATGCACAATTCCATTTTTTTCATCCAACATTCCATCAGGGCGTAATGGCTTTGTCCTGAGATAAATATGTGCGTGCCCGTTGAAGATGAATTTGCAATGGTGTTTGTAGAGACTTTCGACCCATGGCATGCAGGTTGACTCGTAGCTCTCTTTGTATGAAAGATCGCCGTAGGTCGGGTTATGCCATACGGCAATGATCCAGTCGCTCTCCGGAATCGTCGATAGCAGGCTGTCGAGCCAATGCTGCATGACCGTTTTCGGAGTTGCATAACCGTCGCAGAAAATAACATCAACATTGGAAACATGGTACGAGTAAAAGTGAGTCGTACCATCCGATGAATTCACTGGCAGCACTCCGGCAGTATATTTGTCAAAATTATCCCTCCCCGAACTGTCTTTGAATTCGTGATTACTCGTGCACATGTAAAATCTTCCGCGTACGAAAATACTGTCGACCCCGGAGTAATGCAGGGATTTCTGCCACGCTGCATCGCTTCCATCGTGTGTGAAGTCTCCGCAGTGGATTTGGAAGTCCCAATCGGTAATGTTATAGAGCAGGATGTGGGCGATGTCTGAGCAGGCATTATCCATGTTCTCACGCGAATCCCCCCAGAGTGCTATCTTGACTTTCTGCTGTGCAAAAACGCCCGGTTGAAATAATGGCCAAATGGAAGCGAGGAATACAACGACCAACAATGACTTATAGTTGAACGTACATCTCATGGTTACTCCGCTAGGTTGTAAGAGACTACGCTGATTAATCGTATGTGGAGAGATCTGTCACATGTTCCAACTCAAACGCTACGCCGAATGTTCATCTCCCTTCAAAATAACACCGATGCAACTCCGTGAGGAGTTGCATCGAGTAATGTACCACATCCTCGGCAAAGATCTACTTCATCAAAAGCATCTTTTTAACAAAATCCTGGCCGGGCGCGCTGAGACGATAAAAATATACGCCGCTTGAAAGATTCTGCGCGTTGAACTGAGCTTGATGGACTCCTGCCGTTTGATATCCCTCAATAAGAGAGGCTACTTCCCTTCCTAATATATCATAAATTTTCAGACTTACGCGGCTATTGGACGGAAGCTGGTAGCTGATCACCGTCGATGGATTGAACGGATTCGGATAATTCTGATTCAGGGCGAAGTTCACCGGGGTCTCGTTCACTTGAGTCTTCACCTTCGTCGTCACATAGATGCCGAGTGCGCCGATATTAGGATCGCCGGGGAGATTGCTGGCGAAGAAAGGATTGGTCCATGCAGCCAGAGGAGTAATCCCATGACCCGTTGCCGCCGCCGAAGGAAGCAGATGATAATCGTTGCTGCCGTCAAGACCGAACCAGTCGTTCGTAAAATACGCGTTGTAACTCGCAAAAAGATCACTGGCATGAACATCGATAATATCATGCGCCGCTTGCCTGGTCACACCGTCCGACGGGAAGTACCGTGCTCCTCCTCCTAAACTGTCCACAGAATAGAAGAAGAGGTTGTTGTCGTGAACCGTGCGCAACGTGTCCGCTTTCGTCGTGATCTCGAGTTCCTGATACATGTCCCCCATGATGTTGTTGTAGATCTGTCCACGGGCACTTTTATCAACCAAGATAGCATAGCCTAATTCACCAACCCTGCGCCATCCGCCTGCAGCGATCGTGTTGTTGTGGATGCACATATTTGTCAAGCGCGGCAACGTTACATCAGCATTGATCTTAATCCCGTTTCCACCCGAACCCCAGATCACATTATAGGCGATCTCACCGATTGTGCCGGACTTAACGTTGATGTTGTCTCCGTCCGGTGCTCCGCACCACTTGATCGTATTGCGAAGAATGCTCGCATTCCCGCCGTGCAGTCCGATGCAATCGTCAACCGTACCGATCACGGTATTATCTGTAAAGACCGTCGTTGTTGTGTTTGCAAAATCAGAATAGATATCAATCGTGCGATAGGCATGCCCTTCGGTGTTGCTTCCCCCTGCCCAGAGAATCGTCGTCCACTTCATCTCAAAATACTTGCACGAATCACCATAGATGCCTCCCCACTGACCGGGACCCGTCCTTCGCGACACTGGTACCGTGATCAGGTTCGGTGCAGCTTTGGTTCCATCGCAGATCAATGTCCCAAAGATATGGATCCACCCTAACGGGTTGGCCATGATCAGTGTGTCTCCTGAACTGATCCTCAACGTATCACCGGCATTGATCGAAATACTGTCTGCAATAACGTAGGTGTGGTTCGCAAGCAGTGTCCCTTTTACACTGCCGGATAAACTGTCTGTATTCAACGTTGCAGTACTCTTATAGACGCCGAGGGCGCCGATATTGGGATCACCGGGGAGGATGCCGACGATGGATGGATTGACCCAGGTGTCGGGAGGAGTAAACCCATGACCCGTCGCCGCCGACGCGGGGAGCAGATGGTAATCATTGCTGCCGTCAAGACCAAACCAGTCATTCGAAAAATACGCGTTGTAACTCGCAAAAAGATCACTGGCATGAACATCGATAATATCGTGCGCCGCTAGCCTGGTCACACCGTCCGACGGGAAGTACCGTGCCGCTCCTCCTAAACTGTCCACAGAATAGAAGAAGAGGTTGTTGTCGTGAACCGTGCGCAATGTGTCCGCTTTCGTCGTGATCTCAAGCTCCTGGTACATATCACCCATGATGTTGTTGTAGATCTGTGCGCGGGCGCTCGCATCCACAAGGATCGCGTATCCCAATTCACCGACCCGGCGCCATCCTCCGGCAACGATCGTGTTGTTATGAACGCAGATATTGGTCAGCCGAGGCAGGGTCACATCCGCGTTGATCTTAATACCGTTTCCGCCCGATCCCCAGATCACATTGTAGGCGATCTCGCCGATCGTACCTGCTTTGACGTTGATGTTGTCGCCGTCCGGTGCACCGCACCACTTGATGGTATTGCGAAGAATGCTCGCATTCCCGCCATGCAATCCGATACAGTCATCGACCGTGCCGATCACCGTGTTGTCCGTAAAGACTGTCGTTGTCGTGTTTGCAAAATCGGAATAGATATCGATCGTCCGGTATGCATGACCCCCCGGATTATTCCCGCCTGCCCAGAGAATGGTCGTCCACTTCATTTCAAAATACTTGCACGAATCACCAAGGATGCCTCCCCACTGACCGGGACCCGTCCTGCGCGACACCGGTACCGTGATCAGGTTCGGTGCAGCTTTTGTTCCATCGCAGATCAACGTCCCAAAGATATGGATCCACCCTAACGGGTTGGCCATGATCAACGTGTCCCCCGAACTGATCGTCAGCGTATCTCCGGCATTGATTGAAATACTGTCTGCAATAACGTAGGTACGATTCGGAAGGGTCGTTCCCTTAACGGCCCCCGATAGCGTTGAATGCAGTTGTGCCTGCACAGAGGCAGAGATCGCAATCGCCAAAAGCAAGATCGCGGTAAGCTTCTTCAACATATTTTTCTCCTTACATATATTGTGGATGATGAAAATGAATGGTGGTCTGTCTCACCGAAATAGAAATTACAGCCTGTAACTAATACCGATCGTCCCGCGCATTCTGTTCAAATCCCGTTCGATGATGATCGGTGCATGCTGAATATATTGACCGGACGCGACTTCGGTAACGGCTTTGGAGTTTGTAAGATTGATCAATTTCACACTTAGCTTAAGATTCGAGAATAATTGCTGATCTGCCGAGAAATCAACCTCGCCGACTCCTTCCTGATACGTATCGTACCCGTCTAATCTGCCGACAGCGATAAGGCTCTGTCCGGTATAATTGTAGGATACGTTCGCCGATGTTCCCCATAGTTCGCTAAAATAGGAGAGGCTAAGATTCACTATCTGCGGCGATTGGGATTGCAGCGGGCGCTTCTGCTGGTAGTAGGATTGGACAAGATCGCCGTTGATATCTTCTGTCGTAACCTGTTTTGTGCTGATGATCCGCGAAAAAACGTAGCTGTAATTCGCGGAGATGCCGAGGCCTCCAAAATGTTTGGCAAGCACCGCTTCAAAACCGTAGACCGTCGCCGGATCGCCGTTTCCTTTCGACGTCACCAAGAGAACTCCGACTGATTGGAATTGATCTTCGATCGGGTCCGTGATTTTTTTGTAATAGACGCCGGCAGAGTAAACATCGGATGGATTAGGATAATATTCGTAACGGAGGTCTATGTTGGTAGCGCGGGCCGGGCGAAGATTGGGGTTCCCCTGCGACTGACTTTCGTCCGCACGGTCGACCGCCGGAACAAGATCGAAGTAACTTGGACGGCTCAACGTCCTCGCGATCGACAGCCGGCCGATCTGTTCCGGCGTAAACTCGTACCTGAAATGAATTCCCGGAAGGAAATCCACCATTTTCACATCGGCCTGTTGTTCGGTGTACGTCGGCGATGCCATTGTAAAATATTTGTCTTGGGCCTGCTCCCACCTCAAGCCGCTGAGGACCTGGAGCCGGTCAAGGATGAGAGTATACTGCAGGTATGAACCGAGAAGAAATTCGCTTGCTTTATAGTTCTGATACCCGTACACCGATGTCCCCGAAGTACTCCCGTATCCGAACACTGTGGTTTTTGCGCTGTCGATCGAGGTGAACGGCTGCGTGCTTCCATGGATGATCGACGGATTCAATTGATAGTCGTCCTCATAATTGACGCGGTTAAGTTTCTGCGCGACAATTCCTGCTTTAATCGTGTTCATCCCATCCTGCGTCAGATGCCAGTCCCAATCCATCTTTCCAAGGTATTGGCGGTCGTCGTTCCTTCTCCATGAATGGGTGATATTTCCCAGACCTTGAAAAGGCTGGAGTTGTCCGTTCGGACCATAATTTTGCAGGATTGAATATTCTGCCTCGTCGGGACGGTCTTGGAGAGCGTCTGTATAGTTGAACGTCCATTTGACGCCTAGCGGCGAGTTCGCGAAATGGCTTCCCGCCATCGTGATGCTCGAGATATCCTGAGTCCGGAGAGCTGAGCGGTGTGTGTACGTCAGATCATTGGCGCCGCGAGTTCCATCGATCGAAATCTGAAGCGCGTGACGGGTCTGATCTTCCTCCTGGCGGACATACAAGTATGTAGCAGATAATTCCTGCCCTTCATCTGCTATCAGGTCCGCTTTGGCCAGCGCCCCGCCGCGCGTCTTGTTGACGTAATAGTTCTGATTGTTGTATGTGGCTGCATATGGAATCAGATGTCCCTCGCTGTCAACCGTATTGATATCTGACCCGAGAGAGTAAATGTCCGTATGAACTTCATTATAAGTGTTCTGAAAACTGCCGGCTGCCATAAGCCCAAGCTTGTTGTCAAAAAAACGATCTCCGGCCAATCCGGAGAAGAGTCCGTCGGCAGGAGCAACGCTGTTCTTAAATTTCAGGTTGGCAGTTGAAAAATCGGCACTTGAAGGGTTATAGCGAGGCTTGATTTGCGTTGTCGGATCGGCGTCGCTCACAGTTCCATGCAGGCGTTCGGGGTCAAGATCGTTAACGCTACTTCTATTGAACGAACTGAATGAGTTGCCCAGGACTCCGGAAGTTGAGCCGCTCGCGGCGCTTGCAGAAAAGACAAGTCTGTCCGGCGCCTCTCGCAGCATAAGATCCGTGGAACCGCCGATGGCGTCCCCTGCAATATCGGGCGTCAGCGATTTTGTGACCTCGATGCGCTCGAACAATCCAGAAGGAAAAATATCCATCGGGACATAACGATCTTTAGACTCAGGACTCGGTATTTTGATGCCGTCGACAAGCGTGTTATTGTATTGCTGCGCGAGACCGCGCATCACAACGTAGCGTCCTTCCCCCTGGCTCCGGATGAGGGACATTCCTGAAACACGCTGGAGGACGTCCGCTGCGGTCCGGTCCGTCGATTGGTCGATCGCCTGCGCCGAAATGACATTGACAAGATTGGCAGCGTTCTTTTCTGCCGCTCGCGCGGATGTCTCCAGTTCGTTGTTCGCTCTGGCAGTAATAACAGACTCATTCAACGTAATAAGGTTTTCCTTAAGCGAAAAATTCTGCACTATGATGCTTGAGTCGCTGTCTATTTTAATGTCTTCGTCTGCGCTGGCATAGCCGAGCGCACGGACCTCGACGTCGTACTTGCCGGGCGGCACATGTTTGATGACGTAGCTGCCGCTCGTATCGCTAATGCTTCCCAGGTTTGTTCCTTCAACAAAAACGGCGGCACCGACAATTGCCGCCTTTGTTTTCTTTTCCCTCACGTGACCTGTGATCGTTCCAGCGACAGCGACATTAGCGACTGTCACGCCTAATAACAAGAGAAGAACGAACGATGCCTTTATCATTGGGTATTTCGTGAGTGAAGGAGTGATGTGATGCAAGTGGAAATTTTCCCTGCTGATCGACATCCGCAGTCCCATCGCACTAGTTGCGCGATAAGGTACGTGCGAACTGTTACGGCATTATTATTGTACAGTGAACCGAATTAGATGAAATCGTTACGGGATGAACAATACTTTCGAGAGACTGCTTTAAAATCAAAGAAAACTTTGCACTCACCGTGGACACCAATCGGAGGGAACACAACCATAGAAAACGGAGACGTATCAGCTATCCTGTTTCCTGAAGGATCGAAACGCAAACCATTGCTGCGGAAAATATGCTTTGGGAAAATTCAGAGCGGTGAGCCCAAACGACGGAGGTTTTTTATTCAGAGGCAGGTAAGCGGTACCGAATATCCAGTCCCACACTGCCAGCTTGGTTGAGTAGTTGACGGCGTTCCCCTTGCCTTTCGCATGATGCCAACGATGCATTTCCGGGCCGTTAAAGAGGTATTGAAGCCTCCCCGTCCGAACGTCGATGTTGGAGTGGATATACATCCCCCAGACGGCGTCGATGATCCCTTTCATCAAAACGATCTCGGGGGCTGCACCGAGCAGGATGATCGGAGTGAATTCGATGGTCTGGTTGACAAGAATTTCAAGCGAATGCGAACGGGCGCCGGCCAGCCAGTCGACATCGCGGACCGAGTGGTGAGCTTCATGAATTCTGTACAAATGTTTATTGTGATGCTGCCATCGGTGAAACAGATAGATATACAGGTCGTGGGTTACAAAGAACAGTAGAAACTGCTCCCACACCGGCCAGGAGGAAATGAGATGCGACCGGGAAAAATATGTTTTTCCGTCCAGCCAAAAAATAAACCCGAAAATTACCCAGCTTAGAAGATAACTCTGAAAGATCGTATACATCCCGAGGTCGGTCCAGAAACCTTCGCGGAACAACGGCTGTCCTTCTGTGTACGGGAATTTGCGTTCAAGAAGAATCAGCACCAGCGCGGACAGCGAAACTATCACCGGCGATAAAAATTCCAGCCGCATACTAACTCGTTTGGTTAAGGGTAGGGTCGTTAATCATCACGCTGTAACTTTTTCGCGTATCTGCCGGAGTCTTTTGCGCGGACCGAGTTCGCTTTCGTACACCTTTTTTACCCCGTCGCCGACCGCCTTTTCGATATCACGAATGTTCTGAACGAGGCGGATCAATCCTCCGATTTCAACCGAAGCAGCCTGGTCGCTCCCCCACATGGCTCTGTCCAGTGTGATATGACGTTCCACGAACGTCGCGCCCATCGCCACGGCGGCCCACGTCGGCGCAAGGCCTGTTTCGTGGCCGGAATATCCGATCGGACATTCGGGAAATTTCTGTTTCAGCGTTTGGATCATCCGTAAATTTAATTCCTCGGCCGGGCACGGATAGGTAGACGTCGAGTGCGCTATGAGAACATTGTCTCGGCCAAGAATATCGATGGCGGTGTCGATCTCGCTCTCCGTCGACATCCCGGTTGAGACGATAAGAGGCTTGCCGGTCGACCGCTTTTTCTTCAGCAGTTCACCGTTTGTCAATGACGCGGATGAGACTTTGTAACAGCGCGGGTCAAAATTTTCGATGAAATCCACCGATTCCTCGTCCCAGCACGATGCGAACCAGATAATTCCCCTCTCCCGGCAATGGCGGTCAATTTCTCCGTATTCCTGCTCTCCGAATTCAACAACGTACCGATATTCAAGATAGGTCATTCTTCCCCATGGGGTGTCGCGCATGACATCCTGCTGATCCTTTGGAACGCATAATTCCGGGGTCCGTTTTTGAAATTTTACCGCATCACAGCCCGCCAGCACCGCGCCGTCTATCAATTTCTTTGCCGTTTCCAGCGAACCGTTGTGGTTAATGCCGATCTCGGCGATCACAAAAATCGACTCCCCCTCACCGACCGGCCTTTTGCCGATCTGCACCATTGGCTTCTTCATCGCAGGTCCCTTCACGATCATGATGAGGAAATAATTTGACAACTCATGCAAGCGTTATTGCCGCAAAGCCACCAACACAAAAAGAAATCGATACCTCTTATCCGAATTGCACCTTAATTCTTTTCTCAACAAACTCTTGTGTCTTTGTGCCCTCGTGGCTAGATCATATTCCAAAGCAGCGTCTATTTTGAGAGTAGTTACCACGCCGTCCACCCGCCGTCGACAATCAGATTTGCCCCCGTCATGTATCCCGATGCGTCACTGGCCAGGAATACCAACGCACCTTTGTAGTCAGTCGGTTGTGCCATTCGTCCCAGAGGCGTCCGCTCGGAATAATTCCGGATGAAATCCACATCCTGTCCATTCTCCACTCCTCCCGGACACAATGCATTCACGCGTACACCCTTCTTAGCCCAGTACGTAGCGAGATACCGTGTGAAAGCAATCACAGCCCCTTTCGTCGTCGGGTACGACGGCGATTTATAGAACGTTTGGGTTCCATCCGGTCTGGAGTAGATCGATTGATCCGGCCCTACAAGCCCGTACGTCGACGCGATATTGATGATGCTCCCCCGTCCCTGACTTGCCATCATTCCGCCGATCACCTGCGAACATAGGAATGTGCCCGTAATGTTGACGTCGAGAGATTTTTGCCAGAGGTCGGCGGGATAGTTTTCAAATTTCGACCGGTCAGCAGCAGTTGACGAATTTTCAAATGCATCGTTGACGGCTGCGTTGTTTACAAGAATATCGATCGTTCGATGACGCTGCCAGACTCGGTCCTTCAAGACCTCGACCGAGGCTCGCCGCGTGATGTCTGCGCCGAAGCCGATCGGCTGTGTTGATGTAGCATCTCCGAGTTCGCGAGCAAAATCTTCGCACCCTTTTCCGTTCAAATCGGTAACGACAACATTCGCTCCTGCTTCGGCCAACGCAAAACAATGTTGTCTCCCAAGCAGCCCGAGAGCCCCCGTGACTATCGCCACTTTGTTTTTCAGGGAGAAAAGGCTGTTCATGTGAGATTCTTTTTCGGCTTCATGTTGAAGTTGCTCGTTTTCCGGAATACCGGTTCTACCGGTTCGCCGCGCAGTAGATCAACGACATTCCTTTCGGCTACGGCCTTCATGACCATCGGGAGTATTTCTTCGTACGCAGAGAGGGTGTACATTGCATCCTCTTCCGAATGCGAATAGCTTATGGTGTGAAACCCGCTCCATAATATTCCCCGCTTGATGAGTTCCTGCTGCACGAGAGACCTAATTTCGAGAGGATTCCCGGCAGTGGCATCAAACGAAACGATAGTGCGGCACCCGAATCCCGAGCATCTCGTATAACTCATTCCATGCCGTTCGACGATGTTGTTATAGCCTTCCTTGATCAAGGTCCCAATCCTGTCGAGATGCTGCGGAACTTTTTTATCCCTCAGTTCTTCGATGGTGGCCTTTGCCGCGGCGAGTGAGAGTGTTTCGCCCCCAAACGTTGTGAAGAAGAAGACATCTTTCTCCAGTAGCTGCATAACGTCCCTGCGGCCGGAGAGGATTGAAATCGGCATGCCGTTCGCGACCGCTTTTGAGAAACATGCAAGGTCTGCCCTCACGCCGAAGTACTCCTGTGCGCCGCCAAGTGCGAGTCGGAACCCGGTCCACATCTCGTCGAAAATGAGAAGTGTTCCATTCCGCTGGCATATTTCCTTCAACGCGTGCAGGAAATTTTCCTTGGGAGCTTCAAAAACCACGGGTTCAAGAATGATGCACGCCGTATCAGAGTCGATCGAATCGATGACCGACTGGATATCGTTATAGTTGAATGTGTAGGTGAGATCGCGCGAGACTCCAGGGATCCCTTTGCTGCGGTCGGTGACTGCGATGTACCAGTCGTGCCATCCATGGTACCCGCAGCAGAACACTTTGTCGCGGCCGGTGTACGCACGGGCGAGGCGGACAGCCGCTGTCGTCACATCGCAGCCGGTCTTGCTGAAACGAACGGACTCCGCATTTGGGACCACCTCGCGAACCAACTCTGCAACTTCGACCTCCAGCGGGTGCATCATCGAAAAGGTGATCCCATCACTCAATTGTTTTCGTATTGCAGCGTCGACCGCTTCGTAGCAATAGCCAAGAGAAAGCGGACCCACGCCCATGGTGTAATCAAGAAACTGATTCCCGTCCACATCCCAAACGTACGCACCTTTTCCTCGCTGAAGATATTTCGGCGCTACGCCTTTAATGTATTGCCCCGGCCCTTTCGCGAGCGTCTGAGTCGCCGCAGGAATCAATCCAAGGGCGCGGGCATATAGTTCATCCGATGCGGTTATTGAGGGATAAAATTCGTTATTGCCGATTGAATTCATTCTTCTCCTTTGGTGTTAGCTTCGCTCATCGAGTGCAGCCTCTAATTCTTCGGAAAACGTAGATTTCTTCCTCTCCTCAAACGCGGTGATAATACGGGAAGCAATCTGTCCGCCTGTAAATCCTTCGTATGAAAGAACATCGTTCAATAACGCCGGTCTAAACCACCGGCCGTCGAGAGCGATCGGTACCACCTTCGCGGTCTGTTCGTGCTTCAGCAGGACTTCGCTGATGATGGAATAAAGCCCGCCCGTCAGGAAATGATCTTCGATCGTCACGAGCAGCGAACACTCTTTTGCCGCGGAAAGAATCGTCACTTCGTCGATCGGTTTCAAAGTCCGGAAGTTTACGAATCGGACAGAGAATCCCCTTGATTCGAGGATTTCTTTTGCATACCACGATTCTCTGTTCATAAATCCGTAGGTCAGGAGCGCCACGTCCATCCCTTCCACCAGGATCTCCGCTTTTCCCACGGCGAACTGGTCGTAGTGGTTCACCACTGGATCCATGGCAGTGAAGCGGATATACCACGGCAATCGGTCACGAATGATTTGCGGAAGACCGGCAATAAGTTCATCCTGATCCGCCGGACAAAAGACGTTCATGTTCGGTATGCCGCGCATAAGTGAGACATCTTCGAGGGCCTGGTGTGCAGGTCCGTTCGCGTCGGAAAGAAATCCCGGAACTCCTCCGACAAGTTTCACCGGAAGATTCCCAATTCCAATGTCGGTGCGTATGAATTCAAATGCGCGCAGCGTAAGAAAAGCAGCGAGCGCATGGACGACCGGCGTTTGACCGCGGAGTGCGAGACCCGCAGCCGCGCCGATCATCGTCTGTTCCGCAATGCCGACGTCGATGAAGCGCTTTCCCAATAATGAGGGAAGGTTTCGGATCGCCGCACGGTTTTCGGACGTCATGACGACGATCCTCTGATCGAGTTCAGCCAATTCCGTTAACTTCTCTTCATATGTCATTGAACTACGGATCCTCTTCTTATCGAACCATGAGCGGATCGGAACTTAGCGAACTTTCCCGGCCGCCGTACAATTCGTCGATCAACAGTTCGACTTCTTCATGAGTAAAGTTAGCGAACCACCGGTCCGCACGTCCTTCGATGCTCGGCAAACCTTTTCCCCGAACGGTGTCGGCGATGACCACGGTAGGCCGGTCAAAGCTCACGGGAATACGGGAGAATGCTGTTTCCATCTTGTCGAAGTTGTGCCCGTTGATCCGATTGACGGACCAGCCAAATGCCGCAAATTTCTTGTCCACCGATTCAAGCGGGATCAATTCTTCGGTTCGAACGTTCGCCTGGAATTCATTCCTGTCCACGATCGCAACCAGGTTGTCGAGTTTATAGGCGGCAGCGACGAGACAACCTTCCCAGATGGAACCTTCATTGAGTTCGCCGTCGCCGAGGATGACAAAGACGCGATTGGTGCCTCCCCGCATCTTAATGTCGAGGGCAACACCGATCGCGACGGAAAGCAAATGTCCGAGCGATCCGGAATGGAATTCAATACCCGGTATCGACCTGTTGGGATGCCAGTACATTGAATCATTCAACGTAAGGTGATTATGCAGGCGGTCTTTTTCGAAATATCCAAGTTCCGCAAGTGTTCCATAGAGGGCCGGAACGTCGTGGCCTTTTGAAAGAAGAAAATAATCCCTGTTCTCATCTTTCAATGTTCGGGGCGAAATGCGCAGCACTTTGGAATACAGGTAAACGATCAGGTCGGCACACGAAAGCGATGCGCCGATGAAGCAGCCACCGTCCGTGGCCATCATGATAATATGCTCTCTTACGCGGAGCGCGAGAAGCTCGAGTTCTATTTTTTCCCGGTCCGTCATGAATTCGCCGCCTGCCTCGTTTCCGCCGCCGAGATCGTCTTGAGCTGCCCCGCGTAATGCCGGTACCAGTTGACACCGATGTAACGGGCGTTGATCGCACGGATCTCCGGCTTCTTCGCCATCAATTGAAGAATGTCGTACATGGTAAAGGCGGGATGTTCAACGCTCCAGAGTTCGTCATAGACTCGTTTGACCAGCGTGTAATCTTCGGGATAATCGATCGTCCACCGGTGTTTCATCGAATAATCGACGCCCGATTCGCACAGCACGCTTCCAAGAACAAAGCGATCGGGCTGTTCCCAGAGAAAAGGCGTCGTATGTTCGCGTTCATAATCTTTTTCCGATTCACGCCATGCTGTTTCCAGTGCACGCATCGTCATCACCTCGACGTCGTTGCCGTCCGGATACGTCGCCGGGTGAAGGTTGCTGACATAGTCGAAAGGTTTCGTCTGCGCGAGAAAGAACTTCAGTACCGTATCGATGACAACAGGATCGACAAGCGGGCAGTCGGAAGGGATTTTCACTACGATGTCCGCCTCTTCGTGCAGGGCAGTCTGGAAATGACGGTCAAGCAGGTCGGTAGGATGTCCGCTGAAACAACGAACTCCGATCTTCCCGCAGAGCGAACGAATAGGGTCATCGTGGCGGTCGGTCGTGGTTGCGACGACAGTCTCATATTTCCCTTCGGTCGCCTGCACCCGTTCGACCATACGCTGGAGTAGAGGCGCTCCCGCAAGAGGCAAGAGAATCTTGCCGGGGAATCGCGACGAGCTTGTTCGTGCTTGTATGATGATCAATGTTTTCACGCCGCCCTCGAGAACAACCAAGCCAATTTCTGTAAGTATCCGGCCTGCTGCGCCTTCGCAACAATACGCCCGGGCTGATGTGCCTGAACGACGGGCCGGAATTCTGACGACAACAATTCGCGCGCGACCGTTGCGATATTTTGCGCAGCTGCGCCATTCTGGAGGGGTGCGAGGGTTCGCAATTCATCGAGCGGAAAATTCGAGTAGACTTCTTTTCCGAGCGCCAGGCCGACGTAAACGGTCGATGAGAACTGCGTGATAAGAACGTCGCAGTTTGCCACCATTTCTTCCGCGCTCCCGGAAGCGAAGACCAATGCACCAGGCGCCCACACCGCAATTTCGAGAGTCGCGCGTTCGATATTTTCGTTCGGGTGCAACTTGAAAATGAGTTTGCGCCCGCGCGCCAGCCTCACCGCATCCCGAATCACCTTTTTGCGATTCTCGAACTTAAACGTCTCCCGCGAATCGGAGGTGCAGACAAGAACGTAGTTTTTGTATGGGAAACGATTTTCAAGAAACTTTTTGCAATCGTCAAAATTCGGAATACCCGTAACGACGATCTTTTCGGGAGGTATGCCCTTTCTGATGAACAGATCACGGTAGCCTTCGCTTGCAACGCACAGCTTTTCATATGCGTTGCTGAGGCTGAAGGTCGACGTGCTGCCGACCCAACGGGGAAGAAAAGGAAACAGCTTTACGAGGCGGTACCCCAGATTTTCCGGGTCTGTCATTCCTTCCTGGACCAGAATGATCTTCTTCCCGGCGATATTCTTTTGGATGACCAGATCCGCACATGTAAAAACCAGGTCATAATTATTTCTCTCGCCGCGATAGTCTACTTTCAGATGACAGGCCGTGAGGTATTGCAGACAACGGCCAACCATTTTGCTTCCCATGATGGACATTTCGGTAAGGTTTATTTTCCGCAGGAACTCTTCGAGGCCGGTCGCGTAATACGGCGAAAACCAGCAATCGAAATCCCCGTCAAGTTCATTGGATATCTTATGCATTTGCGTCGTTTGGTTGCGCGAGCCGCAGATGAAAAGGATTTTCTGTTTCATACTATTTCCGGCGCAATTCCCGGCTGAACAAGCATTCGTTCCGCAATACTGCCTCCCTGAAGCCATAAGAAAAAGAGTCCTATGAGGATCCAGAACAATTCCTTACTCCGCTTGATAATCATGAATGCTGCGCTTGCCGTCACGACGTTCACAATTCCCGCCGAACCAAATGCTGAGACATAGCCGGAATCCATCACGCCAAGCCCAGCAGGGACAAAAAATACAAGCGAACGAACCAATGATACCACAGGTTCAAATATCATGACCTGAGACGGCGATATGCTCATCCCCAGGACCGCAATAATAATATATGTTTCAACAGCTTCCATCAGCCATTCACAAAAGAACAGCACAAAGGCGAAGACACCTCGCCGTTTGTTCTGCTCGAGAAACTTCTTCAACTCGCTGTCGGTACGTTCAAAGAAAAGTCTCTCATTTCCGACCCTTACACCAATAATGGGAACTCTTCTCAGCACACGGAACAGCCAGCTAAATAGCTCCCCGTGCGAAAGCTTGATCCATAATGAAACGAAGAAAACAATAACACCGAGCGAAACCGCGAGTAGAATCATCTCGAAGCGGCTAAATCTTTGCGCGAGCAGTACGCCGGCGAGTACGCCCATGCCGATATATAGCCCCTGACTCAATCCCATCAACAATTTTCTAATGACAAGGCTTGAGACTGTTTCAGAACCGTTATACCGGCTTTGTTTTGTGAGCAGATACACCTTCGATGCTTCGCCAACGACAACCCCTGCGGGAATGAATCGATACATCGATTCGCCGGCGAGGTGGATTTGATAAAGCTTGATGAATGAAATTGACTTACCGGGTTCGGCGAGAATAAGTTTCCATGCGGCGGTATCGAGAAGACATCCTATGCCATAAACGGCGAAGATGGGAATGAAGTAGAATCCTACGCCGGCAAGCTTTACGTACGTCTCCGAAAGATCGACATCTCGAAACACAAGGATCAGAAGCGCTGCACCAACGGCGACGGATGAAGCACGCAACAATAATCGAATTCGATTCGCATTCTTTTTCACGATGCAAAGTTAATGTATGGCCTTTACCGCAGGATAACGGAAGAGTTAACAAATCTTTACTGAGAGATTACCGTAACAATTCGCCTGAAGTGTAGGAATATTCTCATGAAATATTTTGGAACATTTGACTTTTGATAACACCGGCGTTAAAGGAGGGTAATAATAATGAAACACAACTGCTGTACCTTAGACAAAAATGATGGATCGGAGACTGCTCCATGTATCAACATCTTTTCGCGTCAACCCCGTATTTTGAAGTGAAAATTGCGGAATACCTGTACGAAGTCGAATCGGCCCTCAAATTGCGGTTTAGAGTGTTCAACCTTGAGATGAAGAAAGGCCTCGAGTCTTCCTATGAGACCGGCTTCGATTCCGACGTCTACGACACATTTTGCGATCACTTAATCGTGAAAGACCGCCAATTGGACAAGGTGGTCGGAACGTACCGGCTGCTGCGTCAGGAAAAGGCCGAGCGAACCTTCGGATTTTCCTCTGAAAACGAGTTTGACCTTTCGCGCATCAAAAAACTCCGCGGACAGTCCCTGGAACTCGGACGCGCATGCGTGGCGAAAGATTACCGTTCTCTTCCGGTCGCAAACCTGTTGTGGGTCGGCATCGCACGGTACATCGAGATCTATAACATCAGCGCTCTGTTTGGATGCGCTAATTTTCACAGCAGCGATGTAGAGGAGATCGCCCGGGCATTTGCATATTTGCAGAAATATTATTTTGCGCCGGAAGATTGCAGAGTTTTTCCTGCACAACGAAGCGCGATGAGTCTTGAGAGCACGCCGTGTGACATCGGAAATGAGAGGTCTATCTTTCAGAAGTTCTCACCTCTGTTGAAAGGTTACTTACGTTTAGGCGGGGTCATCTGCGGAGAACCAGCATTCGACCGGCAATTTGGAACGACCGACTTCTTTACACTGGTCGAAACGGAGAAGATCGTTCAGAAATACAAAAGTCATTACTGTAAGTTGGCTGGTGCGATGTGAGCTAAATGTCAAACGCATCAGCAGGCGTGCACCCGAGCGCCTGCTGACATGGATATGAATGCAGCCAATCCCGGATTCGGGAGCTGATGATTCTACAACTTTACTTCGAGTCTTTTTCCCTCATAGTTGACGGGCTTATCAGGCTGCATGGAAATGCCAACGCCGTTGCCGTGGGCTGTACTGACGATAACGATGTTGATCGTTCGACTATGCAGCATTCCCGGAAAGCTGCCCTTCTGATCTGAAATAGTTAATGTCTTCGAGGCGTTATTCCATTCGAACTCGATCGTCGTGTATTCGCCTTTCTCATAGTTGTAACCGTCGTTTGCGTCTTCATACAGGACAAATCGTCCGTCCGAACCCGGATAGATGCGCAATTCTAACGGATCTGCCGCCTTCTCGGTCGCGTACTGAAGGAATGGACCCATCGGCACTATTGAACCCGCTTTTACATAGAGTGGAATAGTTTCCAACGGCGCCGGTGAGTCGATTGTCTCTCCCCCGGCAAGAACATTTCCTGTCCAAAAATCAAACCAATCAGAGGATTTGGGAAGATAGACCTTCCGAGTATTTTTTCCCGGCGTTGCTGCCGCACTGCTTGACATTTGTTCGGTAACGGGATTTACAAGTAACGCAGGCCCGAACATGTACTGATCCCGAATGTCGTCAATTGCCGGGTCAGTTCTGAAATCGAATGCAAGTGCGCGCATCAGCGTGTGGCCTTCGCTCGTGACCTTCCATGCCAATGAATAAATGTATGGCATCAGACGGTAGCGCAAGTTATCGTAATTCAAGAGGGTCGCCTTTGTCGCGGCATCCCAATTATTCGAAAACAGCGCCCTTTCGCCTTTGCCATGGATCCTGAAGACCGGGCAGAATGTCCCGAACTGGAACCACCGCGTAAACAATTCCCTGTTTGCAGGCGCGGACCACTCGGGAGACATCCAGCCGAGATGATAGCCGCCAATATCCGACGTCCAATAAGGAATGCCGGACGCACAGGCATTGATCCCCTGCGTTACCTGGTCTTTGTATGAGTGAAACGTGCAGGTGATATCGGACGACCAGAGCGTTGCCGAATTCCGCTGTTGACCGGCGAATGCCTGGCGTACAAGAAAGAAAGCACGTTTCCCCGGAATATCGTTTCTCCAATTTTTATACAGTCCCGTCGTGTGCATGAGCGAATACGTATTGAAATAGTCGATGCCTCTGCCGATCGAGAACGTTGCCTGTCTTCTTGCGTCAAGGAGGTCTCCGTTATCCGGTTCGCATTGGTCCACCCACCATCCGTCCCACCCGTACCGGCCTATCAGGCTATCCTTGGCCTCCCGCCAGTAGATATCGCGCGCGACCGAATCATGGGCGTCGTAATAATTGTCGAAGGTGTGAGTCGTAAAATTGTCCCATGCTACGCTCGTCATTCCTCCGGCTTTGCTGAGTTCATCAAAATTCTGCGAACCCTTCGCAAACACAGGCCAGATAGAGATCATCCCGTGAATATTCGCCTTGTGTAATTCATCCACCATGGCTTTCGGGTCAGGATACCGTGCTGGATACATCACATGCGAGCCTATAACGTTCGGTTCCCAGTAGAACCAATCCTGGACGATGCAGTCGACGGGGATGTGATTGTTCCGGTAATTATCTTTTACTGCTAACACCTCTGCCTGACTCTGATATCTGTCCTGCGACTGGAAGAGCCCGAAGGTCCATTTTGCAAACATCGGAGCCTCGCCGGTTGCTTCGCGGTATAACGATATGATGCGGTCGAATTCCGGCCCATAGAAGAAATAGTAATCGACCATCTTCCCGCTTTCGGAAACATAACGGAACCCGGTGTTGTTCGTCTCAGCGCCAAAGAATTTTGAAGCCGAATAATTGTCCCACATCAGGCCATACCCTTTGTTCGACAAGAGTACCGGGATAGCTCCCGTCATGTATCTAATGGCCAAATCCTGGTTGCGCCCCTTGTAATTGATCGACAGCGAATCTTCCGGGTGGCAGCCGAGACCGTAGAGCGCTTCGTCGGCAGGGGAAAGAAATTGAGTCGAACAGGTGTATGTGTTGATGCCGGCAACAGCTGCAGCCCTCATTGTCGTACCGTTCTTGCCGTCTTCGGCAAGGATCAGATTGTCGTGTACATCGGAATACATGACCGCATTGGTCAGCTTGTTCACTTCGATCTTCAACTTGCCGGTAGCAATCACGATTTTATCGGGGAGTTCCGAAACTTTGAATTCAGGCTGCGGCTTCCAGGAATTTATTACCACGAGCGATGTCTTTGTTGGAAACGCGGCGAGTGCAGTGTACTTCACTTCGATAATATCACTTCTGCAAATCTTCACTTTCATCAGCCCGTTATCCAGAACAAGGCTGACTCCATCCGCATCTTTCGAATAAGAGACCACAGATGCATTCATCGTGTTTACAATAGTAAGGGAAACAAAGAAGAATGTAATAAAGAGGATCTTTCTTATTGCGTTTGTCTTTCTCATAGAAGAACCTGTTTGGATTATCGATATGGATTGTTATTTTCCTACCCGATCAGTGCGATCGATGATCCCGAGTTGCCGTTCGATGCCCGCTCATCTTCCTACAACAATCTCCGTTGCCGCTGCATAATTACCGACTGCTTTGAGAGCTTCAAGCCGGACATAGCGTGCGGCGGCGGGAGCGAAGGTCGCAATTTTCATTTTGGCGTCGCCGGCCCATTCGCCGCTGCTGATTTCTGTAAAATCCACGTTATCGCTGCTCTTGTAGATCTTGTAGGATTCTATGCTCCCCTGACGTACAGGCGTCGCGATGGTGTCATATTGCGGCACGTATTCTAAGATGCGTATGCCCCTTTGTTCGCGGTCGAGGTCAATGGTAATGGACCGGGGCAATGAATCAGACGACCGCCAGACTGAATAGAAGTAACGATCATCTAACGCGTCGATGGCATTCCCTGCTCTACCGCTCGTCGACAAAGCATTTGATCTCGCGCCCGTCACCGTATCATTACGATCTCATCTGCTAACTTAGTTTGTATATCGCAAATGTCTTTCCGGGGACGGTCGTTGAAATTGCAGCATCCGACTTTGATGGTGCGATATCCTTTCCGGCAAGGAGAGTAAGATTCGAATAAGGAATATTCAAAGTAAAAGAAGCCTCCGCGTCTCGATTGGACGGATTGAGGAATACCAGGACAACGTCCTTATCCTTTGCCCGCGCATAAACGAACGGATAGGTATTTTTTTTCGCAAACAGCGGAACGAATTCGGCATACGCACTGAGGGCGGGTTCTGAATGTTTCAACCGGATCAACCTTCGCGTCCTGTTGAGCAGCGAGTCCGGATCAATTTCCTGCGACTCCACGGTGACGGCGTCACTCGAAGGATCGACAGGCAAATATATTTTTTCTGCCGCGGAAGTCGAGAAACCGAGATTCGTCCCCTTTGACCATTGCATCGGCGTCCGCGCGCCGTTCCTCGGACGGTAGGCTCCTTCTACCTGCGGCCAATCTTCCGGCAGCTGCCTCATGCCGATCTCATTACCGTAATACAGAAACGTGACCCCCGGCATGGTCAGGCCGAATGCATAAATGATCTCGAGATCATCCTTGGTGCGCCTGTTCCCCAGCCTTGCGTTGTCGTGATTTCCAAGAGGAAGCGAGATATATCCTTTTCCAATCGTCAGAGCATATTGTTCCATAAACTTGCTCAAGAAAAATGTAATATCTCCTTTTCCTTCCCCGTCGAAATAACTGTGGCCATCCGAGTAGCCGTTGAGGATCCTCCAGCTTTCTTTCTGGAAAAGATCGTTGTACCCTTCGAACCAATGAAAAAAATCCGCGTGGAAGCAGCCGTCGAGCGCTGAAAGCGGGTAAGACCATTCCGAGACCATGAACGCTTCTGGGAATTCCTTGTTGAGCATTTCTCTGATCCCCCGCCAGAATTTCTTCGTCTCTTCTTCCTGCGTAGTATAAAATTGTTGATTTCCCGTGACGCCCGACGATTTTACCAGTGCACCCGCCATGTCGGCTCTGAACCCATCCGCACCCATCTTCAACCAGAAGCGACAAACATTCTTCATCTCCCCTTTCATCGCGAGAACGTCGGGGTGATCGGTCGGCAGTTCCCATTCCTGTGCCGGATCGGGAGAAGCGAATCCGTAGTTCAATGCAGGCTCGGAAAAATAGAAATTCTGCATGTATTGCCCGTTTCGCGTGCCATAGCCTTTGATGAACGCTCCTTCGAAATTCTTCGGGGGATTGAGCCAGACGTTATCCGTCCAGATGTACCAATTGGTGTATTTGTTCTTTCCCTGCTGCGACGACGCTTTGAACCAGGGATGTTCCATGGAGGAGTAGCTTGCCACAAAATCAAAAAGAATCTTGATCCCCCTCTTGTGAGCTTCGGCAAAGAGCATCTTAGCATCTTCATTCGTGCCATACCGAGGCGCTACTCTATAATAATCAGAGATATCGTATCCTCCATCCCCAAATGGCGATTCAAAAAAAGGATTTATCCAAACCGCATCAACTCCGAGGCTTTTGATGTAATCGAGCTTTCGAATAATACCTTGAAGATCGCCGATACCGTCGCCGTCCGAATCATAGAAGCTCTGGGGATATACCTGGTAGAAGACCGCATGGTGCGCCCATTGAGGACAATCGGTAGGTATCGAATACTTACCGGTGACGACGCCCTCCGGATTGCCCAACGATACTTCCGGACCTTGATCACCCGCTGGCGATTTTATTATATCGGCGAAAGCATCGGTCGGTCTTGAGACGTTGATCAATCCGATGCCGGCAGCGGCGGCAGTTATTTTCTTTATGAATGATCGTCGGCCGAAATTATTTTCCATGTCACTCTTATCCCTTATCAAATTGCGTGCTAACATAGTGAAGTACTGCGGCAAGTGCAACAGCAGGATTGCCTGCTTTCCGGAAGGAATCCCGGCGTTCAATAAGAAACGCCTGCAATCCGAAAATCGGCTGCAGGCGTTTCTTTAGGAGAAGACAGAAAGCAACCGCTGCACTACTTCATCAATACCATATTCTTCGTGATGGCGACGTTGCCAGCCTGCAAACGGTAGAAATACACACCGCTGGCAAACCTTGTGCCGTCGAAGGCCGCTACATAGCTTCCGGCGTTTTGCATTCCGGAGAACAACGTCGCTACTTCTTGCCCAAGGATGTTGTACATCTTCAACGTCACAAAACTGCTCCTAGAGACCGAATATTCCATCTTTGTCGTTGGATTGAATGGATTCGGGTAGTTCTGTGACAACGCAAACTCAGCAGGAGTCATATGAGAGTTTTGCAGAACCCTGGTGATAGCGCTCGAGACATCCGCGAAGGAAGTTCCGAGCCGGATCTCGTCGAAGCTGAGTTCCATCGTATCCGCACCGCCAAATTCGATCCCGGCTCCGATAATACCGGTACCAAGAGCAGTATATCGCTTCACATCAGCGCTGTTGGTATCGGGTGTCGTGCTCGGGTCAGGATTGATCCACATGAACGTACGGGTCGTGGCTTCTCCAGCCGTGGCTATGTTGAACATCGCAACCAGCCAAACAGGTCCGGATTGTTCCTGCGTCGCAGAAACATCCGCTCCGGACCCTCCCGGCCAGCCGCTGCCGCAAGAATATGTCGTGCCGCCGCCGCCTTTGCCGATCGCAACTACTTCGCCCGCGCTGTTATACAACTTCACCATGAAATACGTATTTCCGCTGTACGTGCCCTTGGTATCCAACAACAGACTGACCCAGTATTGTCCGTGAGCGTTCGGCCAGGTTTTGTCCAGTGAACGACGATAACGGGCATTGATCGACCAGTTCCTGCCGACGCTGCCAGCCGTTAGATGTTTGCCGACGTATGGGATGGACGTTGTATACAGGTCCGTATAGTCGAAGCCCGTGTCTGCGACAGCTGCCAAATTATAATTGTGGCTGGCGCTGGTATCGATAAGCCAGGGACTGGCCCATCCGTCAACTGCCGTTCCCAGCGTATCAATAGATTTTCCTGCCTGGTAGACAAATGACTCCCTCGCAGAGTATTGCGCCATACCCTGTGAAGCAATCAGCAACACCACTGCCAAATTGCATAGTATCATTCTCATATGCATGATGTTATTTCTCCTTCTTGGTAATCTGATAAGTTTAAACTTGTTAGCGAAAAATTGACATTCCCTTGCGAATGTTTCAAAATAGTCTCAGTATTGCTCCTCAAACCTCACCACCTTTTAAGAAGTCTTGATTATTGAATTAAATAATTATTTCAGTACAAGCATTTTCGCCGTCGAAATAAAGCTCCCGGCTTTCATTTGATAAAAATAGACGCCGCTCGGTAGTTTGCTTGCATCAAAAGTTACCGAGTAGCCTCCCGCAGCTTGGCTCTTGTTCACCAATGTCTCAACCTCTCTTCCAAGAATATCATAGACTCTCAGGCGTACAGCTGCATTCGCGGGCAACTCGTAAGAAATGACTGTCGTCGGATTGAAGGGATTCGGATAGTTCTGACTGAGTCTGAATTGACTGACAGGGTGTCTCCCACTCTTAGGCACCGACGATATCACACGACTGCCGTTGTCAATCAACACGTATTCCACCGAATTCGCAGGAGACGCAAATGTGATGCTGTCCCCGACTGAATACGCGAGTGCCTGGATACTCTGCAGACTGTCAATGGGCCCCCACCGCGTGCTGGATGGGCGATGTCCGTTGACGACCACTCCTTGCGGCCATGTACTGTTGTCAATGCCGGTGAGCGTGTAGACATAAAACTGATCTCCGACGCCTATGCTGATCGGGTTGAGCATGACCACCTGGTCTGTCGAGCCATCGTTCACCACAACGACTCCCGTATGACCCGACGTGAACTGGGTTGCGTACGCAAACACGCTGCTGGTTCCTGTAGAAGTTACGTCGATGACATGGTCACCGATCACCTGCCCGAGGTAGTAGATGTAGAAGAAATCGGGACGAGGATTCCACAGCGGAACGCCGGCATCGGGCGGACTTTTAAAGTAAAACATTCCGTCCGTATCCCAATTGGCAACGAGCCATCGTGCAGACATTCCAAAATTGTTCTTTAACATCTCGCAGAACAACACCACCGCTTGCATCCCGTTTGCGATCGACGTTTTGTCGGCGTACGCGGGAGAGATGCCGGTCATATTCCACTCTGTGAGCGCTACCGGCTTTGGCGACGCACTCTTATTTGCGATGTCCTGGCGGATAAAAGATATGTTTTGATCGATCGTCGACCGGGCGATATCTACCTGAGCTTTCAGCGTACTTAAGCTGTTTCCGAAGTAGTTGTGCATAACATAGAAATCTGCAGCATCGCCGACTTCTTTGAAAAAATCCGCATTCCATTTCCTGTTCGGAACATCCCAGTCGTTCGTCGCGTCAAAATGAATAATCTGCCCACCGATATAAATTGTCGATCCGACTTCAGCGGCCGCGGCTCTCATGGAATCGGCAAAAATCTTGAAATGCTTTCCATACAGATCTCCTGATACTATTGCGGGCTGACCGTCAAGATTCTTCATTGTGTCGATCAGCCAGCCGGCCTCCCATGGCCCTGCACTCTCATTTCCAATTTCCCAGAACTCGGTCCGGCCGTTATCGTAGCGTACCCAATCCGCGGCATAGTGTGCCGCCTGTGCCACCGGATTGCTGCTCCGCCCGTAGCGCGCATAAGCATAGTTTACCGTGATGAGCCCCTGAGTCCCAAGCTGGTCACGCAAGTTGTAATAACTGCCAAGCGTAGGGTGGACATTGGCGCTGAACTGTGAATAAAACCTGTTCTTCACGACCTTTCCGTTGAAATAGTTCGTGGCGTCATAGATCGAGTCCGGCAAATCTCCCGGATCGCCGTTCCAGAAAAATACGTCGGACCAGCTTCCCCCGGGGTAACGGATGAGAGAGGGAGCCAATGTTTGAAGATACCCCAGCACCGTCGGGTTATTGACATCCGTCCCTAGCCATGTGGCAACCGCATTCCCGAAGACATAATTTGAAACCTCGCCGAGCGTGTCGGACCCTTTCAGGTTGATCATGACCGTCGGTACCAGAGCGGTTTTATCCACAACTTGGAATGGCGGCACGAGAGCGTACTTCGGAGCGTAGTCCTGCAAAAAACAATTTGCAGCACCTTGCGCGAAAAGCCTTCCCGTTCCCATGACGGTTATAAGAAAGAGAAAAACCGTACTTGATGTTTTCATCATGTCTTTCACTATCGCCTCACTTCACTAAGTTCACGATGGACAATCCCGTCAATGGCTTTCAAAAATTTGCCCCGCCGTTAACACCCATGTCAATCCGCATGACCGTCCACGGTTGAGCCGCGGCTGTGTTCCCGCTGATGATGTAGAGGTAGTTCGACGTCTTGCTCCAGCAGAGCCCTGCACAATAAGGGGGTACAATTCCTTTATAAAAATTATCGACTTTCCCGCTCGTCGGATCAACAACGAGGAGGGGATCCGTTGATGCGGTGCTGATATACATAGTCCCGGCAGAAGAGAATGCTATCCCGGAAATAGGCTCCGACGAGAATGACGTAGTATTCATGTCCACAACCTGTTCTCTCGACCCCAGCGTGCTGTCGGTAAGCAGCTTATTTCTCCAAATCCTCGTCGGTTCTCTTGTCGTACCTGATTTCGAAGCCACGTAGACATAGCCGTTAAAAACCTTGACGGCGAAGATCGTATCGGCTGCGTATGAACCAGATGTCTTTGCCTGCGACGAAGTAAGAGAGCCTGAGAGGTACGATGGAACGATATACAAATCTGTTTTTGTACCCCCAGTGAACAGATATCCGCCGGGACCAAAGTCGCCAAACTTAACGCTCTTGGGGAGTTGAACCCACTTCTGAGTTACTGTACCGGAGGTGGGGTTAACTTTGTCGATTCCACGGCTGCTGCCGGCCATAATATAGAGGAAGCCGTCCGGCCCCCAACATGCACCCCAGGGAGTCCCATTGGTCTTACCATTTCCATTTGAGAGCTTTATGTTATCAGTTGCAGAAGATGCTTCATGAATTACAAGCGAAACTGTTTCCGTAACATATATCTTTTCAGAGTTATCTACGACAATTCCTCCGAGTTGAAGATTCGACAGGAATCCCCCATAGTTCTCAATGACAGCATCCAGTTTGTACGGCCCGTATATTGCCTCAGCGATAGGATTGTGAGGGGCGACTTTGATAACGCAGGTATCAGTCACCAAATTAGGCCGACGCACGACAATCGTCGTGGTGTCAATCGAAACCACATCTGCAATATACGATCCGAAATATACGAGGGTCGTATCAGGAACTGTGGGATCTGACGCTGGAACGATGAAGTGATGTCCGGAGATCGTGATCGTCGAGACTCCGGGCTTTGCTTCGGAGGACGGGTTGACACTCGTTATTTGAGGTGCCACCAGTGCCGTGTATGGTTGATCCCATAATGGGGTGGTGACATTGTATTTACATCCGGCGACGAACATGAGCGAAGCCAGCAAGAACAAAATGATGACCGGCAAAAAGCGATTGGCTTTCATATTTTCTTTCTCCTTGAAACCATGAAGATCCATTCTTTTCAAATGAACACTCCCGGTAAAATCATTCAAAAAATTTCTTGAGAACTCTTTCAATGACCATCTTTCTCTTATCATTCCTCGACAGGTCAGGCTCACATTAAGAACCGCACCGTGGCGCGCTGGACATTACCGAAATCGCCGAACGGTGTGTACGCGTAGTCAACGGTGAGCCCAAATTTTGTCAGCCCTATGCCGTATGAAAATCCGTTCCCTTCTTCATTAACCGAGTTAGTCGACGAATACCCTACGCGAAAAGAGACCGCATTAAACAAACGGTAGTCCAGACTCGCCTTGACTTCCTCGGGGCGATCCGTGTAGTGGCTCGCATCGACGCTCATCAGCAGCGATTGAGTCACAGGGAGATCGCTGGAGAGGTCGAAAAGATTCATAGAAATGCCAAGGCTAAAGACCAGCGGAGCCTGGAACCCTTCGTCATCGTATTTTACTTGCTGCGAGAAGTTACGGACAGACATGCCGAAGACAAGGCTTTTGATACCAGTCTTAAATTGGGTACCGAAGTCAAAAGCAAGGGGCGAGAGCTTGTTTGCTACCGATTGAGTACTCGTGTCGCTTCCCGAAACCAGCGGAATGATGCTCGTGCCGAGATCCTGGTGGAGCCACTTAATCTGCCCACCGACGCTGAATTGCTCCGTCAATTTTTTTGCGTAGCCGATGCCCAACGCCATTGCCGTCAACTTGAACGTGCCGAGGTCATCGTACCCTTGCGGACTCGCCTGGTCCACGACGGTCTTATAAAAATCTCCGTAGCTGACATATTGCAGGCTAAATCCCATCACTCCATAACGCCCTTGATCGGGATTAACTTCAACGCTAAAAGTATTGTGGGTAATGTCCGCAATCCACTTGTTCGTACTGCCGGCAACATCCACCGAGCCTTCAAGATCGGTCATGCCGGCAGGGTTGAAAAACAATGAGCTCGAACCCAGTTGAAGGCTTGTCATCGCATCAGCCATCGCTGCGCCACGGGCGTCTGAAACAACGTTGAGGAATTGGAATCCGCTTTGTGCGAGCTTCTGCTGGGCAAACCCGGCAGACGGAAGCAAGCACATCACCACGCCAGCGGTTAATAGAATCATCTTCTCTTTCATCTATTATCTCCTTACCTGATAATGATAAATTTACGAAAAACCTTCTGTCCGTCGGGAGTCTCGACATACAGGATGTAAATTCCGCTCGAAACGATCTGACCCGACGACGTTGTACTAAACCATGTTTCATCGCCGCTACCGAAGTGGTCTTTCGAGTATATCAAATCGCCACGCTCCGTAAAGATCTTCAGCTTGCATGCAGTCGGCAGTCCGAAGAAATTAATCTTGTCCTGCTCTTCAGGCTTTGTACCATATTGAAAGGATCGTGCGCGACTGTCGTAAGGATTTGGAACAACGCGCACTAAATCCAATCCCAGACCGCCCGAGATTGAATGCGCCGTATAGTAGTTTCCACCATTCTCGACCACCTCATCGTAGGCATCGTATTTTGACCCGGAAACCCAATTACCTCTGGGCGTAACTTTTTTCCAAAGGCTGTCAGAATGATCTGGAGCGACCGCGCTCACAGCAGAGTCCGGATTAACATAGACATAGGTTGCATTGTTATAGGTGACCGCATCGGTAGTACGTGCGGAGTCATTCAATCCGTATTTCGCCCCGGCATTCCAGCCCCCCTGGTCATGCATCGCCATCCATTTCATGGTGCTGAAAGTAAAAGGCAACGGTCCGGGTGGCACCGGCGGCCGCTTCAATGTTGCGGGAAGCACCGTTATCGTCCATTCCAGGCTGCTGTAGATGGTCTCTGGCAGGTTTGTGATCGGGTTCGTTACCTGAGTGCCGTCATCTTTTGTTTGCAGGTAATAGTAGTATTCAAAACCTCTCGCCGCCCTGGTATCATCCCAGCTGCGCATTCCAGAAGTCCCTTCGGCTGGAAGATCGGTTCTGTCGAACTCTTTGACTTTTTCATACGATGCCAGGGGGTTCATCGTCGTCCCTTCGGACCGGTAAATCACATAACCGTTAAAATGCGGATCGCTCTCCGCCTCTTCCGACCACTGAAGACTTATCCGATCGCCCAACGAGGTCACAACGAAATTCTGAGGCGGCTGAGGCGCGTGCGGACCCCTATAGCCCGACGCATAGTTGTTCATTGCATTCCGATATGCACTGATGAGCGAATCTCTTCCGGTAAAGACCCATGCTTTCTTATAGGCATTTGCACCGTCGAGCGTTTTTGGCGCTGACGATCCATTGGGCATGATGAGATCGGGTGTTCCTGTCCCTTTGAAATACTGAAGCCAGTTTGCGCCCACCTCAAGGTTCTTGGTGCGCGATAAGCCCCCCACGGCTTGAGCATAAACGATATGAACGCTGTCGCCTGGCGCCATCGTATAGGGACCATACCCTTGCCCCTGACTTGTTCCACCCCCCGCATATCGTCGAGCATCTGGATAGCTTGAAGCATACGGTGTTGAACCGCCCACCACAACAATGACACTTGTATCGTGCGGCAGTGCAGGGTGTCCCTCACTCATTATTTGCCATCGACTCGCCATGCCGGTAAGGTCGTACTGGTTGACAGTCTGCATCTCCGGATTAAGGTCTGAAGCGATGAACCACGTCGTAGCCGGCTGGTTGGCAGCATCCGAAGGATTATTTGCGCTCGCGTCGGCATGCAGTGTAACATTCCCTGCAAATTTCGCTGAGCTCATCCGGCCATCCCACGTTTGAGCCGGACACCCCCAGTCTTCGTCGTACGTCACCTGCGTCCTGTCTTTATCAGGGCCGTAATATGAGTAGAACCCTCTCATTTGATACAGCGGCGAAGACGAATTAGCATATGATTGCGCCCCTATGCCGTAATTTCCGAAATCATGGTTCAGCGTATTGTTTCCCCATTCCGATTGAAACGAGGCCCAGTTGCTGGATGATTGACTGCCTCCAAGAATTTCCGAAGCGGCCCCGTTGCCTTCTCCGGAAAAAGCATATCGATAAACAAGATAGAACCAGGTACTGTCGAGCGTCTGCTGCTTGACCTGGCCTGAGGCATTATAGATTCCTGTGTTGACGAAAGTCCAATCATTGACGAAATAATTGCCATGAACGGAATTGGCGAATACCATCACTTTTCTAGTTACGGTAATACCTACGGAGGTATTGAACTTTACGACGACCATACGATCGGCGGCCATCGCGGGATCATACTGGTCCACCTCATCATAAGGAGTTTCAAACGAACCGTCCGAATTATCGACGGTGACGCTGGGATGCGGCCATTTTCCGATAAGGGTAAATTGTACAGGAAATATTTCGTTGGGACGGTCGGGGTCATTACGGGGACCGGATGAAACAACTTTAGGCGTCAAGACCTTTCCCGCGACGGGGTCGTTGTAATCCTTCACACCAATCCAAATCCCCTCCATTCTCATTGTGGACTGGTCGTTCAATCCAATTCCGAACTGGGCGGGCCATGTGAAGAAGTCACCGCCATTCTGATTGTACGAGTACTCGGCTTCGTAATTTGCGGCAATTGAATTTATCGGACATTGCAAATCCGTAACGCTCAACCATTTGACTTGCTGTGCGACGGACACATCCGCAGCGCTCAGGCACAACACCGCCAAGGCCAAAAATACAATCACTCGTTTGAATTTTCTTTCTTGAATTTTCATTGTGCACATCCTCGATTAGCTGTTAGTCGGACAAGTTGAAAGAAAATGTCGCTCCAAAATAGAATGTCCGTGGATTCAAGAACCAATACGTCGACTGCTCCGGCATCTGAATGTATGCCTTATCGGAAAGGACCTGGTTTACTTTTGATTGAGGAACCAGCGACCATGCCCCGTCTCGATACCACCAGTACCTTCCCGTCGACGACGCGTAGTACATTGCGATGGAATTACCGCCGCTCATGACATTGGAAGGGGGCGGCGACGAATTCTGATCGATAATGGATTGCGGCGTAATGGGCTGCCAGCTGACTCCGGGCTTTCGATAGTCTCCGACTTTGTCGTCTCCGACAATATTGGTATATGCTATACTCTGAGGAAGATGGAGTGACGCGAGGTAATTCTGATCGTTGGTATCCCACAGCCTCAGCGTATTGAAGACGTTGTTGATATCCATGAAGAGCGAGAAACTCGCCCGTCCAATATTGACCGTCTTTTGCAGTCTGAGATATGCATTAAAGTAATCGACGGCCTTCACATTGTATCCGATATTGAGAATGTTATTGGGATTGTATGTCGTCCAGTATCCCGCCTGCCAATCAAGAACGGTGTTCAACATGATATTGCCGAACACCTGATCTCCAATCAGTTTTGGACCGAAATCGGCCGGAGTAAAGAAATTGAGATTTGCCCTCGCGAAGGGCGCCGGGATCGGCCGATTTTGATAGAGGTTTTCGGTCGTTGCATTGAAGATTGTTTGCTGCCCCACGTTATTAAAAACATTGGAAGCGTTGAAATGGCCTGATGTGTTAACCTGATATGTGTAATTGATGAATCCCTTTACCCAGTCTCCGGTGGCCTTTCGCAGCGTCAGCTCAAACCCTTTATTGTCGGCATAGTTGTTGGCACTGGTTTCGTAATAATTTATTCCCGTTGTCGATATGTAGTTGACGACATCTTGCTGGGCGGTGACGTCGTTGTAATATCCAGCCGCCTGGAGCAAATAATCATCCGAAAGAGAGAAATCGACTCCTAACTCATACGAAACAGTTTTGGCAAGAGTAAGATTCGGGTTGCCATAGCTCTGCATCACATTAAGCTGATTCCTTCCGACGCGGAAAGTCGTTTCATACTGCGGCAGTTCTCTGAACCAACCGTAATTGAAGAAAAGTTTCGCGTTTTCTGAAATGGGGTGAGAGATGCCGAGACGCGGGCTCAAATCTACCTGCATCTTTGCGGGCGTTGTTGGAAATTGTTTCGTGGTGTCGTAGTTTTGGAAAAACGAATTGTCAAACGGATTGATGTCCCACCAGTGAAAATTTGCATCGCTGAGGTCGAGGCGCAGCCCCACGTTCATCGTGAACTCTTTCGTTTCTAATTTATCCTGGAGATATGCATCTCCCCGATAAGGGAAAACATGCATAAGCGTATGGGACGAATACACATTCGGCCCTTCCTGCGTATTGATTATTCCGTAGTCAAAATTAAGGTCGTTGTAATCGAATTCTACCCCGGCTTTGACCAGGTTCTCAAAATTCACTTGGCTGGTAACATCGCCTTTAACGGTGGTCGTCGTGACGATACTATGATCACGCGCCTTGGCAATAAATGAACTCCCGTCCACGAGCACGCCGACGTCATTATAGGGCCAGTAACCAAATGGATTGGAATCCTCATAGAAACCAGGGACGACTTCCACCTTATTGGCTGAAGTATCTCTCAGCGCACCCGGTCCTGTATTATAATTTACCGTGTAGTTCTGCACCAATACTTCATAGTAAGAATTCGCATTCAACGTTTGAGTCAGTTTTGCAGAAAGATTGCGGTGCCAGATATCGGTAAGCGAGAAAATATAATCCGACCACAATGTGATGAGGTCCACCGGACTTCCGATCGAGCTCGCAACATTGGCGACGTCGGCTGCCGATTGAGGGTAGAAATATCCTCCCAGGCCATCCCAGTTCTGTCTTTCAGTAAATGTTTCGCCGTAGAGTGCATTCAGCTGTAACTTTATTGTCGGCGTAATGTCTGAATTGAGCTGGAAGGTGCCATCGTAATCCCGGTAATCAGGTCTTGACAACGGGAAGACAAGCATTGATTTATCGCTCCGGTATGATGCGTAGAATCGAAGGTTGCCGAGAGACGAGCTTACAAAAGGCACCGGACCTCCAAACCCCGCATCGATATCGTAATCGGGCTGGCTGTTGATTTCTTTTTTTCTTATTTCATATTCGAAAGCTCTTTGGGCTCCAGCCGGAGTCAAATTATATCCATTCGCATTTAATTGTTGAGAAACTTTGTCCCAACCCTGGAAACTCGGATACTCATGCCGAGTGAAATCATCCCAGTTGCCGTTTGTTGTACCCGTCCAGCAGACCGCCGGGTCAAAGAAAGGTCGTAAGGCGTATGACATTGGATTGTTCAGATCGTAAGCGCCCGGAGCGAGCCAGTATTTCGGCTGCGGAGGAGCGAGTCGTAACTGGAATCTTCCTGCATAATTTACCGTATTCCCCTCACGGGTAACGACGTTAACAATGCCCGATCTTACTTGGCCGTACTCTGCATTGAATCCACCCCGCTCGACAGAAACTTCCTTCACGTCGCTCATGGCCAATCGCGTTTCTGGTTCATTGTTTCTGGGATCCCTCAATGTTGCGCCGTCCACGTTGAAAAGAATTTGATCGCCGCCCCCGCCGCGAATACTTAAGCCGCCCCCGACTTGAACGCTGCCTGTCTGATAATTTTGCCCATAATACGTCGGTGCAGAAGCTCCGCCAAGAGGCCCGCCCCATCCGCCTTGAACACCAGCCTGCAGCCCCAAGGCGCTTATCACATTGACTGCCGGCAGTTGTTGGGCCTGATCGGCAGAAACCGAAACCGTACTCGTTGCAACGTCCGGTCGTATCAAGTGCCTTTCAGCCATGACAATTACCTCGTTTGCTTGAACGGCTTCCGCTTCCAGGGGTGCATCCACATGCGCAGTCTGGTCGATGTATACACGAACGTTTTCAACCGTCGTTTTCCTGTAACCGATAAATGAGATTTGGACTTTATAATAGCCCGGCGGAACTTCCAGTATTGTGTAATGACCGTCCAAATCGGTTGCAGCACCGAATGCAGTCCCAACGACAATGATATTTGCGCCGGGTAACGGCTCCTTCGTGGCCATGTCGCTGATAGTGCCCGAAATCTTGCCTGTCGTTCCAGAAAGAACAATGAACGGGAACGAGATTATCAGAAGCTCTATGAGCGCCGCCAACTTACTAAGTTGTCTCATGCCTGGTTACTCCTTAAAATTAGATTGCCGTACTGATGAAGATCAATCAAATCCGAAGAACAGCTTCGATATGTGAAATCGATATGCGGGATTTAGATGCGACTGTCGAGGAACCTGCTATCCGCGAATTTGCATCAACGCAAATCACGAATTCAGCGACGCAGGGTCAATGTTCTTTATGGTTGTTCAACTGGGGTTTGCGTTTTCTCGTTTCCTTCAAGTCAGAAATCCCCTCTCAAGAGGATGGTCAACGAACGGAGTCAATCACCTTTTCTCTGCAAATGAGATTTCCATCGGGAGAAAAGTCCGCAATGAGGAGTGTGGTATCGAAAAGTTTCTTTCAGTGGAAATTCATGGAGGCTGTCTCTACCCCAAGCATTCGCTCGCCTATTATTCTCGGCAGGATCTCATACCTTCAACGCAATACCCAACAGCAACACTCCCTCTTATTTCAATGAACCGCAGGATGTTATCGCTCGCTTATGTTAGCGATAACATCGGCTGAATCTAAATATATTTGCAACTAATGTCAAGCGCTCACATCCAGAGAGAGAATAAAATTCATGCATTAAAAACCACAATTCCCGTCAGCTTTATGCCTCAAATTATTAACTCTATACTTGCCTCTTTTGAAAGCTCACACTCTACGTCAACAACTTGCGAGCATCATTCCTATCAACGCTCATCGCTCAAACCATGAATCAGGTTTTCTATTATTGATTTGCGTCGGCTGCATCCCGGTTCTAAAAAACATTTCATCTCTGGGAATTCGCTCGAAGGCGTGTTCCATAATCCCGTTCGTGCGCGAGTATCAGTAGGAGAAAGGTCTTTCCAAACGGCGGTCGCTCGCATGGACAAACCCGAAATCAACTCCCCAGGCGTCGATGCCTATAGAAATAATATCGTCGTCCCCTTACAGTATCTTGATCGATGCCGCGCGCTGATGTTCCCGTCATTGGCAGCGACGTATCCATTCTCAAACACTCGCCTTCCGAATTCAACGATGTCTTTTTTCAACGAGTCCAACGGTTGTATCAAGGGTATATCTCCTTCGAACTGCTGTCTAATATAGAACTCAGCGGGGGCTTTTGCATGAAGTGCCGATCACCAGTTCCGGTTTCAGGAATACTTTCACAGCCTGCTGATTCGCTTTGTCTTCTATCTTGTCGATAAGAATCTGTGCGGCCGTTTGACCCAGCAGTTCTATCGGCTGCAGAACATGAGTGATTTTTGGCTCAAAGATATCGTATCCCGGAATCTCATCATAGCAGGCCAGGGAAATGTCATCGGGAATTTTGAGGTTGAGCTCACGGATGGCTTTGATAGCGCCGATCGTCATAAGGCTGTTAAATGAGAAGAGTGCCGTGGGACGATCGCCGTCAGTAAGCATTTCCATCACAGCAATATAGCCTTCCGTCTCGCGGAATTCACAATTGCGAATGAATTTCTCTGAAGGAAAGATTCCGTTTTTTTCCATTGCATCGTTGAATCCCCCGAAGCGTTCAGTGTCAGGAAAGAGAAATCCGGGACCTTTTAAAACACCGATTTTCTTATGGCCAAGGCCGATAAGATACTCCGCCAGGAGGAGCGCTCCTTCCCGGTGATCGGTCACAACAAAATCGCATTCTATGTCCGCATACATCCTGTCGACCAGCACCAGATTCGTACCGCTTCTCATGAGATAGCGGACAGATTCGTCGGTGTGCGGAACAATCAAAATTCCGTCGACGCGGTGAGCCTGAAATGATCTCGCGAATTTCATCTCTTCGTGCGAATCTTCGTCCGTGTTGCACAAGAACGTATTATATCCGAATCGGCGCGCATAGTCTTCAACTGAACGGAACCATCCATTGAAGAAAGTATTTTTTATATCGGGCATGATAATGCCGATAATATTGGTCTTCTTCTTGACCAGCGAGCGCGCGACATGGCTGGGTTGGTAACGGAGCTCGTCCATTACCATATGAATCTTCTCAATGGTCTTGGCGCTGACCTTTTCGGGTTTGTTGAGTACCCTTGAAACAGTCATCACCGAAACTCGAGCTTTTCTGGCTACGTCGTAGATAGTTGGCATAGATTTTTCTTGTCGTTCATCATCATGAACAAAAGTATCGTGGACTCGTGGATCTGACCGCGGCAGGCCGGTGTTCGGGTGTGGATCGAGAACAAGCGAATGGACTGTTTGGAGAGGATCCGCCTTGCGGGCTTGACTCCAGAAAACTCGTGCTCCCGCGTGAGGGATAAAAATACATCGTTCAACTCGCCGGTGGCTCGCCCTTCTTGTATATACTGTTCAAGGGCCACTTTTTTATTGATCTATTCTGCAGACTTTGCCTGACTTCGGCGCAAAATGTTAATGGATTAACATTTTTTGAATAATAGGCTTTTTGGAGGAAAATGTCAAATAGTTGGACGGACTACTGCAGCTTTGAATTTGGGCCTGGACACCCCGGAGTTCCAACTGTCCGTTGGTGTGCACGAAGAGGATCAGATTCGCGGAATACCAGAAAGTTCAATTATTGCAAATGAGCCTTAAAAAAAGCTGGGAAAAGGGAGAGAATCGCCATCATCTCCCCACGCGTCTATTGAAGACATCTGTAAATTAATGATATACGTCGCCAGTTCTATTTTGTCTTCTGCAGAAGGAGTTGGCGATCATCTTCTTTGAGTGCCTCGTTGTAGAATTTTTTGTACGCCACATAGTCGTCCGGGCTTACGACTGTCTTCCGGTTGGCAAATGTACGTGTACATTTCAACTCGCCTTTTGAAAGTTTGTATTCGACCTTGTATGACCCGACGGTACCGGATAGAGAAACGGAATTCGGAACATCCTGAACCGTATATCCGGCCGGGAGAACAACGCTCAGACTTTCCACGAGCGTATCCGTGACTCCCCCCAGTATGTACGGGTACGTACGCGATTCATACGAAAGGGCCTCGGACAGAGAGAGCTTATCGGTCCACGGCATGTGGATTAATTTGAATGATCCGACTTCGGAAATAAATTGCGGCACCCGAAATTCCTGGCTGTCCTCGATCACTGAATCGAGCTGATCGATGTCCTTGACTGTAATGTCTTTTACTTCGATGTTGGGGTAATCGTTGCTGATGATCTCCGTCAGGGTTTTGATGCATTCCGCTTTGCTTTTTCCTTTATAGCGGTACCGCATCACTGCGCCTGCAGCACCGGTACGGCGAGTGATGCAGACAAACAACATGCTGTTGTCTTCGTTAAGTGTTGCGGTACTCACTCTGCTCAGGTTGTTCGGATGGAACTGTCCCATTTCCAGGTGCATCGGCGATCGAGTACTGTCGGCGATCGCAAGCGCGAACGCTCCATTCACAACCGGAGGAATACTCCCGATCGGAAAATATGAGGCGGTCAGATCGATATGTTTGATGCCGCTTTTCAAGTCTACCCCAACGATACAATGATTGAACTCTACCCCCGGCAGCACATGCTCGTCGAATCCATTGTCCCATGTGTTGACGAGAACATAGTGCGCCCTGATACCGGCCTCGCTCAACATTGAGATACAAAGGGTTGCTACGTCTTTGCAGTCGCCCAAACGCTGTATCAACACGTCCCGCGCGCGTTGAGGAATGTAGGCGGATTGTCTGAACGAGACGCTGCTGTAGCGAATGTTTTCAGTTATGAAGTCATAAATGATCTTTACCTTCTCTTCATCCGTTGCCTCTTTCTTTCCATCTAACAGGCTTGCCACCTTCTCCTTTATCTCGGACGTCACCCGCGTCTTGGTTCGTGCAAGGTCTGAATACCAGCTGGCGATGTATTCCCATGATGGGATGCTTGACACACGCAAAATTTTTCCAACGTCGCGGAGGACCGGCATTCCCTTTTCATAGCGGATAGAGGGCTCGTTTCTTGCCTGCCATTGATAAATCACCGCATCGCCAATCTGCCGGACGGACGGCGAATCGGCCGTGAACTGCGTTTGATGCCTGAAGCCGATATCCTTGGGTACCATCAGCGAGTATGTGCTTAGACGAATGGGATAGAATCCGTTGAAGAAATGCGTATCCCAGAAATGTTTGGCAAGCATTCCGCTGTAATAGTTCTTCACTTTCCATCGAACATATATGCAGTCGTTCGGCTCAAGCGATTTGAAGACCACCTCGCCGTTGTTGATGTCTGCCTTCACTTCTGTTCCGTCTTTTTTGAGGGTCACAGCCTTCTCGACGGTCAACCCCTCGTTATACTGGTTGTAACTGATGTTGTATTGCTTCCATGCATCTATTCCTCTTGCGCTGAATTCCTTCACCAACACTTCACTCATCACCATGGACGCACCGTGTTCGAAAACCACTCGCTTGGTGTCATCGAGCAGGATCACCGCATCGTCGTTTTCGTATTCCTTCTTATCCGGTGCGGCATGAACAAGGCTGTCGATATTGAGCGAAGAAAATGCCGAAAAGATCGGCGCCTTTCCCTTGAGCTCGCGCAGGGCTTCGCGGGAGGCGAAGTTACGTGAGTCGAACTTCAATGCAGAACGATATGCCGCCTTCGCTTCTTCGACCCGTCCTGTCGCCTTGTATACTTCCGCAAGCTTCGCCCAGTAGACGGAACTATTTGGACAAAGGGCAAGAGCTTGGCGGAATGCTTCCTCAGCTTTCGAATAGTCCTTGCCAAGTTGATACGTACATCCCATCGAATAAACGTATCCCGTTGTTGTGGGAGATAACTCGAGCGCTTCCTTCATCGCATCTTCCCATTTGCTCATCTTGCCGGCTTTAAGATAATACCCCGCTTCTTCGGAAAGCTGGGGAAGGCCGTACACCCCTGTGAGATAATCGCGCACAACTTCTGCCGCTTTCTCCGGGTCGTGATGGATTTCCGATTCGATAAGCGCCTGGAAATTTGCGAAGTCCCAATTCAAAGGATATTTCGCGTGCGCTTCGGCAACGAGTGAAACGAGTTTATCAATTTCCTTCTGCTTCCCCAGAAGCCCCATTTCGATCTGGAACACGTATTCAGGATTATAGCCGTTCTTCTTCAGCTGTGCGAGCAGGTCTTCCGTCTTTTGAAATTCTTCGTTCCCCAACGCCTCCTGAATCCGGTGGTTGATCACTTGGGGAATTTGGTCGTCAATCTGCGCCAGTTTCACCACCAGTTCCTCCATCTCATCATTCTTTTTCCCGCGCTGATAGGCTTCCATCATCAACGTGTAGAACAAAGGACATCGAGACCACCGATCCAATGCTGGGCGAAGTACTTGCTCGGCCTGGGGAACCTTATCATCGCGAAGATACAGTTGCGCAAGGAGGGCGTAATTTTCCGGCCGGCCGGGGAAAAGCTCGATCTGATTCTTAAAGAACAGTTCGAACGGGTTTTGCACCATCGTCACTGGAGCCGATGGTTTGTGTGAGTATTGCTGGACGGCTGTCGAAACGCGAAGTCCTTCAATTGATCTTCCGCGCTCATCGGTGATGCGCACCAGGAAATTGCACTTGTCAATTTCCGAATACCCGCACTTGATAAGGACGCGGTTCCATCCTTGCTGCAATTGGGTCGCAACGATGTAGGTGTCGAGGTCGTTGTTGTTTTCATCGAAGTATTCCACTACCAGCTCGTCGTTCAGAAATGCACGAAGCGATCCCGATGTGCCGACGCGAAGGTAGACGCTTCTTTTCGTGGGCGAATAGACAAACGTGTTTGCGTAAAAGATGGATTGCGAAAAACCAAAATGACGCGTGAAATCGACCCAGGTGTTGGGTACCGGCGAAGCGATTGGGAACCACGAGGCGGGTACTCCTCCCTTCCCTTCATATGCTGCCGAACTGTCGAACTCTCTCTCCGGAGGGTACACCTTGTCGTATCCCGATGCAGACAAATTCTCAAATGGCCCGATGAGGAGCCAATCGCTGACCGCGTTCATTTTCTGACGGTACGTGTCCGCTGTTCGAAGCTCGCGGCGCTCATGGTAATAATCTTCAAGGGCTTCGGCTGCCTGTGCCTGGATCAATCCGTGCTCATCTCCGGCGTCAGTGAGCTTATCAAGATAGTTCAAAAGGCCTGTTTTCTTGAAGTCGTTCCTTAGTCTGAATCGAACTGTTTCCCAAAAGGAGAAGAGATAGGGATAGATGTCGCCGCCCTGAGCCTGAAGATTCTTGAGTGCCTCCCAGCACTCTGGATATTTCTCCCTCGAGTTGTCAAGCAGAGCGAGGCCCGAATAGCCCCGCAGGTCTGACGGGTCGGCCTCGATAGCCGAATGGAATTGCTTTTCGGCGAGCGTATAATCGGGAACTTGCCAGGCTCTCCACGCCGCTTCGATGAGTGTGTCGGAAGCCGCCGTGGCATTCGCCACCTGCGAGCCGACGGCGACGAACAACATTATGAGTAATGATCTGTGAGAATTCATGTTAACCCTTTGCAGGAGAATTTACGCTCGACTGTGTTCCGGCGTTTTTTCCAACTCACCAATCGAGCCCTGAAGACCTATTTACATGGCAAACGTAAAGTTTTTTTGCTGCGAATGCAACACGCTGCCGCCTCAATAGCCGCTCAATACGCCAGCGTCCCCCGCTGGTGGCAATAACCCCGGTGTAGAAACTACTAACAGAAAGAAATGCAGTATTCAGATGGATGGACTGGAGACATATGGGTGTAGTAGAAACCCATTTGAGGAAAAATAATTGAGCAGCGCGGAAAAGAAGTCTACTTCGTCTTATAGATATAAATGCTGTTGATGATCGGGTCAAAATGATGTTGTGCTAGGATGCGCGCGATGAATGGCTGAGTGATCTTTGTCTCCTTCGGAAGCAATTTCGTTCCGCTTCCCGTGCAGATGTCGGATGCGATAACCATTCCTTCTTGCAGGTCAAGAACAGAGATTTCCTGTTTCCCCTCCAGCCACGACGGTTCACGCGTGACCTGTAAATATTCCCGGAGAAGCTGAGCCACGTGAGGGTCCAGCGTAGTTCCCCGTGCTTTGGAAAGGTTGTCGAACAATGCCTCCGGGCTGACCACGTCGGCCCGCGTTGCCTGTTCTAAATAATTCACTCCCCGCAAGATCCTGCAGCACACATGAATTTCTTCCCCCATTAGTTTGTCGGGAAAACCCGAGCCGTCGTAATTCTCGAGCTGGTGACGGAGCAGTTTGGCAATCTCCTGAAGCTCCGGGATCCCCTGGAGGAGATTTTCTCCGAGCAGCGGGAACTCAAGATACCTGTTCCATTCATCCTCCGTCAATTGAAGAGGGTGCCGTTTGAACAGGCCGTCCGGAAATGTGATCTTTCCGATCTCGTGGGCCCTGGCAGCAAGGTCAAGGATATGCAGTTCGTGCTCTTCAAGATGCAGCCGTTCCCCCATCCATCTGCTCATGCGGGCCGCCTTTTCTGCATTCAACGATGCGTTCGGAACACGGAGCGTGATGAATTTTGTCAGCAGTCCGACGAGCCCGGCAAAATGAAGCTGCAATGTTTTGTTCGCTTCCCGCAGTTCATCGCCCTCGCTCTGCAACTCATCCTGCAGCCGTTTGATCCGCAAAAGTACTTGAACTCTCGTGAGAAATTCATTCTCATTATACGGCTTGGAAACGAAATCGTCTGCGCCAAGTTCAAGGGCCTTGATTTTTTTTCCCAGGTCCGGTTCTGCGGTCAGAAACATGAACATCGTGTTCCGTAATTTCGGATGATCCTTGATTTTTTGACAAAAGATAAGACCATCGTCGCCGACAAGATGATAATCGCTTATCACCAAAGCCGGCAGATGGTCTTCGGCCGCTGCAAAAGCAGACGAAACATCTATCGCAGAGATCACATCATACGCTTCATTCTTCCGCAGAATGTATGAAGCAATTCTGATCTGAGCCGGATCGTCATCGACGAGCAGGATCTTTACCTTTTCACTAATTTCCATGTTTCTTCTTATCCTGCCATTCTATGATAATGCTGATCCTGCGATTGGTAATATCGTACGGGTCCTTGGCATTTCTCAACCTCGAATCGGCCCATCCCCGCACCTCGTCGATCTGATGCTCCTTCACGCCGTTCACTGCAAGGATTCTCCGCGCGCTGTTGGCGCGCTCGGCGCTCAATTCAAAATTTGTGTATCCATCCGCACGAGAATACGGACGGCTGTCGGTGTGTCCTTCAACTATGACTTTATTGGGGAGTTTCCCGACCTCTTTCGCGATGATCATGAGCACTCGCTCAGCTTCGGGTTTGAGAATCGAAGTGCCGACGTCGAAAAAATAGCCTTTCGTCGCTTCCAGCAATTCGATCCGCATTCCTTCTTCCACCGTATCGATCTTGATTTGGTCGATCAGTTTTGACAGCGAAGCATCCTTTCCCAGGTTCTTAAGAATGCTTTCGGTCATTTCTTTCAGTTTCTCCTGGTCTCTTTTCAGGTACTCATCGACGATCTGCTCTTTGCCGACTAGGTTTGACCCTTGAAACATCCCTCCCCCCTTCGTGCTTTCAAAAAATGCTCCCGGGTCCTTGAAGTAATTTGCAACGTACGATTTCACCTGCTTGCTCTGTCCTACGATCCAGAGGACGATGAACAACGCCATCATTGCGGTAACGAAATCGGCGTAGGCAACCTTCCAGGCCCCGCCGTGATGCCCTCCGTGGCCCGACTTCTTTTTTACAATCCGGATCGGGACTTCGCTGCCGGGACGGTTCATGCGGCCGCCTGCTGCGCTGACTGCGAAGCCGACGAGCGGAGTTCTTTGATCGCCCCCTCAAGCTCGGTAAACGAAGGGCGCACATCGTTGAAAATGACGCGCCTCGAGAATTCAACCACCACCGTCGGTGCATTCCCTTTAGCAAAAGCGACCACGCCGGTCTTGATGCACTCATAATACCGCGATTCCGACTGGTTGAGTATCTCCATATGATTCGCGAGCGGCTGGACGAATCCATACGACATCAAAATGCCGAGAAAGGTCCCGACAAGCGCCGCGGCAACTTTCTCGCCGACTTCCGCAGGCGGGCCGTCGATCGCTTGCATCGTGATCACGATGCCGAGAACCGCGGCGACAATACCGAGGCCTGGCAGTGCATCGCCGAGTTTCGTCATCAGGTTCGGCCCCGATGCAGCTTCTTCGTGGTGAGCTTCAAGGTCTGCATCAAGAAGTGATTCGAGGTCGTGGGGCGCAATACCTCCACCCAGCATCAGCTTCATAGAGTCACAAAGGAATGATAGCGCATGGTGATTGTGGAGGAAGAAAGTATTCTTTGTAAAGATGGCGCTTTCTTCAGGCTTTTCAATATGTGATTCGATATTGATCAATCCGTCCCTTTGTGCGATGCTAAAAAGCTCGAACTGCGATTTAAGCAGGTTCAGGTATTCGGCTTTGGTGTATGGGTCTCCTTTGAAAAGGGTAGCAAGAGATCCCATCACGCGGATAAGGATTGGGAGCGGCGTCCCAACGAGAAGCGAGCCCACTGAAGCGCCGCCGATTATGAGGAACTCACTCCACTGCAGGAGAACGGCGGGAGGACCTCCATGCAGCATGAATCCTCCCATCACGCCTGCTATGACAACAGCTATTCCAATAAAGATGAACATGGCTTTCTTTGCTTATTTAGTTTTATTGCCGGCAAGAATATTCAGTCCGAGCCCGGCGGTCCATGGAATTCACCTGCCGGATTCATCCGGAGGGATTTTCGTCTGCAGCATTTTCGCCGCTTTCATCGCGGCACCTTTCGAAGCCTTCGCTGCCTGAGCGTTCGACCGTTGAATCTCATCATAGATTTCCCTCCTCAGGATTCGTATATCCTTTGGAGCCTCGATCCCAATCTTTACCTGGCCATCCTGGATTGAAAGGACCTTGATGACAACGGAATCACCGATCATGATGCTCTCGTCAAATTTTCGGCTGAGAACCAGCATAGGACTATCCTTTCACGTGAGGTTGAGGTGTCAGAAGAAGGGGATGCTGCAGCGCATAAGCCTCGTCATCAAGAATGACTTGCCTTCCCGTTTTGCTTTTATTCATGATGATGACCGGGCTTCTCAAATTCACCGTGGACCTTTCAATTTCCTTGTTCAATGACGCTACAACGAGAATCGTCGCATCGTCTTTCTGCCGATTTCCGGCATTGTATGCAGGGATATAGATCTTCGGGTTGAGCAGTGGGAAAGAAATATCTTCGTCTTCGATGGAGACAAGCCAGCGAAACGGCTGTGAATCCTCATCGTTTATGAGAACAAATCGCCTGCAGTCCTCGAAACCGATAATGCCTTCGGGAAAGGTAAGAACGTGTTCATCATCAAACTCTAGCTCGCCGAATTGGCGATTTTTCCATTTCATTGTGGATTCCTCTTTTGGTTGTTGTTCGACTGTGTATCATCCTTGATGCCGGCCGGCTCGTGCGGAACATTTGTAAGAATCACGATGTCGACGCGGCGGTTTCGTGACCTGTTCTCATCAGTTGTATTGGGCACGAGCGGACGATATTCCGCGTACCCTACGACAGAAACTTTTTCCGGGTCAAGCCCGTGTTTTTGAATAAGATAATATCCGGCGTTCACCGCCCGTGCAACCGACAAATGCCAATTCGAAGGAAACTGCGGGGTGCTGATCGGAACATTGTCTGTATGGCCTTCGATGCGTATGTCGTTCGGAAGTTTCTTCAATACGCTCGCGAGGGAATCAAGCACTATGAGCGACGACGCCTTGAACTCTGCTTCCCCCGAATTGAACAACAGCTCTTCCATAATATGGATCGTTATCCCTCTCTCGTTTTGCGATACGGTGACGAGCTCTTTTTTCAACCCGGCCCCCAGAGCGTTTCGTATCTCCTTCTCGACCAGTTGCCGTTCATTCTGAATCTGCGACATCGGCGATTGCATCATGCCAGGCTGACCCTGGAGAACACCCGGCTTTTCTTTGCCGAATACTCCCCCCATCGCCGAAACGAGCTCGGCATATTTCCCTGCATCAATCTTTGACATCGCGTAGAGGATGACAAACAACCCTAATAACAATGTGATGAGGTCGGAATACGTCAGCAGCCAGCGGTCTTCACCTTCATGCTCTGCCTGAATTTCTTTTTTCTTCATGTTACGTTCCCTCCTGCTGACTTGAAGGGAGCATGCTATTTAATTTCGCTTTTATAACCGAAGGAATCTCGCCCACCTGAATCGACAGAATTCCCTCGACGATAATTTCCATAAAAAGATTCTCTTCTCCCTGAACGTGCTTAAGTTTGTCCGAGATCGGCAGCCAAACGACGTTCGCCATGAAGACACCCCACAGGGTGGCGATAAATGCACTCGCTATGTGATGGATAAGCAGGTTAGGGTCTTCACCGGCAGCGGCAAGCGTCGCAATCAGTCCCATCACTGTTCCGATGATCCCCATCGTCGGCGAGTATCCCCCCATTTTTTGAAAGATCGAACTGCTTTTTGAGTGCCGCTGCGAGGCGTTCACAACTTCCGTCTCGGCAAGCGACCGCAGCACTTCCGGGTCCGTTCCGTCGATCGCAAAGCGAAGGATCTTCTTCATGAACGCATTCTCTACCTTGTCCAGTTCCTTTTCGAGGGCCAGCAGGCCGTCTTTGCGGGCGATCGTTGAGAACTTTACGATCCTCTCGATGGCTCCTCTCACTTCAAACTGCGGAGGGTAGAGTGCCATCTTGATGAGCTTCCCGATGCCCATAAAACTCTTCATCGATGTTCCGATCATGGTCGCTCCGAACGTGCCCCCGAACACGATAACCATGGCGGGGAGCAGCATCAGCGCTCCGACGGAGCCCCCTTCGAGGACGAACGATCCGAAGATCGACACCACTCCAAGCGCAAGCCCTGCCGCCGTTCCTATGTCGATTTTCCTCTTCATATCAATGTAAGAAATTCAAAAGTGTATCGGGAAGAACGCTCGCGCCGGAACTGAGAGCCGCCTGAAGGTCCAACTGATCCTGATTCATTTTGAGCGTGACCGCAGCGATATCTGAATCTTGCTGAACCGAGAGTAGTTTCTTAAGCTGCGTCTGTTGGTTGGTGAGCATTGTGTCGTTTGCATCAAGGTTTTGCATGATGGCGCCGGCTTTTCCCGTCGCGTTGGCGATACTATCAACATACGTATCGACGGATGCAGCCTGCGCCGTGGTCGGGCTTTGACCCGAATTAAGTTCATCGCGAACTTGTATCATGAGGTTGAAGATCGCGGTACCTTGAAATGCCTGCTGGCCGTCGAGGTTCACAACCTGGTTGATGCCTTCGTTGACAGGAACTTTAATCGAGCCGGTAATACCGTTCGGGTTGGCGGTAACGGACGATCCATCCGCTGCAAGCGTGATCGGTTGCTGCAGCGTGTTCGTGCCGCCAAAAATATAAATCCCGTTCGACTGAGTGTTCGCAATGTCAACGGCCTGCCCGAGGAGCTGGTCGACCTGATCGGCGTAGGTTTGCTGATCTGCACTGGTCAGCGATCCGTTCGTGGCCTGGGCCAGGATCCCCTTCAAATTTATCATGATCGTCGTGAAACCGTCCATTGCCGATTCCGTCGCCTGGGCGCGCGATTGAGCGGCGGTATTGTTTTGCTGAAACTGGTTGTTGTTGCTGACAAGCGCTTTCAAGCGCAAGATGGTATTGGCCGCTTGCGGATTATCCGAAACGGTGTTCACGCTCTTGCCCGTGGCGAGCTCCGTCTGTTCCTGGGTGATCCGTTGGTTCGTTTCGCCGATATTGAAAAGAAAACTTGATGCGATGCTGCTTTCGGTGACTCTCATTATTGCACCATTGTGATAAGTGATTGCATCATTTCGTTGACAACAGTAACGACCTCCGATGCCGCCTGGTACGCGTGTTGGTATTGAGTGAGGTTCGTCATCTCTTCATCGATCGACACCCCCGAGAAGGATGACCGTTGGCTTTGGAGTTGATTGATGACCAATTGCTGATTGGCCGAGGTATTGTTGGCCGCATCGACGGCTGAGCCGATGGAGCTGACGAAGGAATTATAGTATTGGGGGATTGTTGCAGCTCCGCCGTTCATGACGGATTGATTTTGGAGATTCGCCATAGCAACCGCTGCCTGATTGTCTCCTGTCGACCCATCTGACGAGGCTGCGACCTTGTTCGGATCGTTGACAACAGCCGCATTCACATTGATATCGGTGGCGGATGTACCTGTGAAAAAGTTGACTCCCGTAGAGGGGGGAGTGCCGATTCCGAATCCCGCGGCATGGAGAGTATTGATTTGTGTGATCAGCGCATTGGCGGTTGCATCAAGTTTGGACATGTAGCCCGGAATCGTCGTATTGTAGTTTTCAAGGTCGCCACCCAATTGCCCCGAAGTTATCTGAGTCGGCTGTGTCGAAGCACCCGAGAAGATCTGCATTTTATTTCCTTTTATCACAGATGTGAGCGCCACTGCCCCCGCCTTCGATGCGACAACAGTGCCCCCGACCGAAACCATGACGGAGCCGTCTGCGGCGTCGGAAACGTTTACCTTGACAAGTCCTGAAAGGGTGTCTATTTTAAGATCTCTCTGGTCTTCCAAACTACTTGCTTCTACTCCCTGCGTTGTCGCATTCGCTATCTTTACGTTAAGATCGCTGATGTCGCTTGTGAGCTGGTTGATGGTCTGAAGTTGACTCTGAACATCGCTCACAATGTTGTTTTGGGTTTGAGCGATGCCCGATTGAATATTATGAAACGATTGCGCAAGAAGCTGGCCTTGCTGTACGACATTATTCCGCGCAGCGCTCTCCTCAGGCTGGGCGGACAAACTCTGAAATGCGCTGAAGAAGCTGCTCATCGTTTCGCTCAGGCCGCTGTCGGAAGGTTCATTCACGGCTGCTTCTACTTGTGATAGGATCGTCTGATCCGTCGTTGCCTTGCCATTTGAATCGCTCGCGCCCCACAGTTGCTGGTCGATCATGCGGTCGCGGGCTCTGCCGATATGACTTGCGGAAACGCCGGTTCCCAACAATCCATGATTGATCGGCACTGCGGGGCTCTGCTCGAAATCAACCCGTTCGCGCGAATAGCCGACGGTATTCGCGTTCGCGACATTGTTCGATGTCACCTCCATCGCAACTTGCTGCGCAATGAGCGCACTGCGGGCGGAATTCAATACGTCGTTCAGTCCTGCCATTTTCTCCTCGTTACATTGTGGTGTCGATCAACTTCTTTGTGTAGTCATTCGTCATGATCCGCAGACTTTGGCGCACAAAACGGAGCGAATGCTCCAAAAGCATCTTATTCTGATTATTCACGGTCATGATCTTTTCTACTTTATCCTTGAGCACCTTGCCCGCTCCCAGAATTTTGGCCGCATCGTGCTGGGGCAACTGGCGGGCTAGTCCCGAAAGGTTGAATTTCCCGCTTATTTCGGGGCGCGTCGTACTGTCGAAAGCACGGCAGAGATTCTCCCGTTCACGTTCAAGAGATTCCATCGGCGCCAACAATTGCCGTTCCCGTTCCACCGCCGCAATCATCGCTCCGTCCCGAAAATGAATGATCGCCTCTTGCTGTTCATAGAGAGTACCAAGGATAGCGTCGGCAACCTCGGACTCGGTCTTGAGAACTTCTGCAAATTGGTCAATTGTCGTCATTGTTGGACATCTCCTGCTGTTCATACTGTTGAAGATAATTCAGGACTTTCGACACGTAGTCTTTCGTTTCCTTGATCGGCGGAACTCCGCCGTGTTTTTCTACCGCTCCCGGCCCGGCATTGTACGACGCCACGGCATTCGGCAGATTCCCTTGGAATTTGTCGAGCATTTGTTTCAGGTATTTCGCGCCGCCAAAAATATTCTGTTGAGGATTCCATACATTTTTCACTCCCATGTCGGCTGCGGTCGAATCGATCAATTGCATAAGCCCTTTCGCATTTTTCGAAGATTGGGCGTTAGGTTTGCCGCCCGACTCGCTCGCCATCACTGCTTTGATGAGATTCGCGTTGACACCGAATTTTTGAGATGCAGCTTGAATCGTATCGCTGTAACTTTCAATTCGGTTTTGGACCGATGCGGACGGCATTCCGGGCTGCGATGCGGAGGCAGTCACTGGCGCCTTTGCTGTTTGCGCAGGAGCTGCCGGAAGAACGTATGACTGGTGCGCGGAGGCTTTCGGCATATCCTCGCCGGTTAGCTTTTTGTATAACATCTCTCCGAGTCCGAGATTGCTGCCGTTCGAAACGTATTTCGCGAATTCCATGTCGAACATCCCTTCCATCATATCGCCGCCGTAATCATCTTTCTCCATACCCGATTTTGGTATCGTACTGCGCATGCCCTTCAGCATGTAGCCGACGAAGAGGGATTCAAAGTCCTTCGCCGCCTTGAGGAGTTTTGCTTTTGATGCGTCGTCAGTAACGATGTTCGTGGACGCACTGCCGATGGACGATATGTCGTTCGATATTGGCATCTAAATTATGATCAATTCAGCTTTGAGAGCGCCAGCTTCTTTCAGTGCCTGGAAGATGGCGATGATATCGCGCGGTGATACCTTCATTGAGTTCAGCGCTTTGGCGACATCCTGCACTGTTGCGACTCCTTCAAGCGCATAGACGGCTGAAGAATCGAGTCCGGCCGATATGGTCGTCATCTGGGTCGAGACGGTCGTTCCATTTGATAATGGCCCCGGCTGCGAAATGACGGGGGTCGATTGGATTTGTATGTTCAGTCCGCCGTTGGAGATCGCGACGGGGAGGATAGAAACATTTCCGCCGATCACGATCGTACCCGTCCTTTCGTTAATCACAACCTTTGCAGAAACGTCGGGGGAAACTTCGAGCAGCTCGACGAGCGAGACAAATTCGACGAGCTTCCCTTCCTGGCGGTACTCCTCCGGAATGCTCACAGCAATCGTTGAACCGTCTTTCGGAATCGCGATTTGTTTTTTGAATTTCTCGTTCACTGCCCCTGCAATTCTCTGGGCTGTGGTAAAATCTGACTGCATCAGGACGACATACATCGACCAGTCTTTGCTGAATTCTGAGACCACGGCCTTTTCGATCGTTGCCCCTCCCGGAATCCTCCCAGCCGCTGTGTGATTACGGCGTATTTCGCTCCCGCCAGCACTGGCGCTGAACCCTCCTACCGAAAGAGGGCCTTGAGCGGTCGCATACACTGCTCCGTCGAGCCCGGAAAGAGGTGTCATTAAGAGCGTCCCTCCCTGGAGTCCCGTTGCATCGCCAAGCGATGAGACGATGACGTCGATGATCCCCCCCTCTTTCGAAAAGCCGGGGATCGATCCCGTCACGATCACGGCGGCAACGTTCCGGAGCCGCAGGTCGCTCTGGGGGACTGTGATGCCGAATCTTTTCAACATGCTTGCAACCGATTGAAGAGTAAAGGTGGAGCGCTGCGAATCGCCCGTGCCGTTGAGCCCGACAACTAATCCATAGCCGATCAATTGCTGATTGCGTATTCCCTGCAAATAGGCGATGTCTTTTATCCTGGACCCTGCGAATACCGAATTCGAATAAACGAAACTCAGAAGCATGATAACGGCAAATTTCAATGTTCTCATATGCTAGTCTCTCAGAATATCCAATGGAAGAATTTTGTGAGCCAACCCGGCTCCTGCGCGCGGGAGACGATACCGTTCCCTTTAAAAATTATCGTCGCGTCGGAGATGTTGTACGAATAGACGCTGTTGTCGGTTTGAATATCGGAGGGACGAATAACGCCTGAAATCTTTATTATTTGTTCTTCTCCGTTGATAACGATCATCCGATTCCCGACGACCCAGAGGTTACCGTTGGGAAGCACCGAGTCGACCGTCGCGCTGATCTGGGCTTGAATCGAACCTCCGCTAGACGTGCCTCCCTGGCCCGAAAATGAATTCGTCGTTCCGATCGTCGCACCCAGACTGGGTGCGGTACCGGCGCTTGAGGGAAGGTTTCCTGCAGCGGACAAGGAAATGTTGCTTGTCCTCGACGCTGTTGTTTGTGCGGTGTTCGATGCGCTCGATGTTTCGACGACAAGGATGGTCACGGCGTCCCCGACATGATTTGCCTTTTGATCGGAAAACAATGACCGCGAGAGGTTTTCCCTCATATCCTGAGAGACCGCAGTGTTCCATGCAAAAACGCATGTGATAGAAAAAATAAGAACGAATTTCTTTTTCATAGTTTACTCCGTCGTAACTTGAACCGTGTGCTCATCAATGACCACGGCTTCGATTCTTTCATGTGAATCAACTTTTTGAACTTCGATGGTACTTCCGAACACCCCGTCTTCTTTTGCCAAACCCTTCATCGATAATCGCACGTTCCCTGCACGAACGATGAGCGTCACTTGTTCGCCGCGAAAGACAAGCGGGATCAATTCCAGCGAGCTTTCGCGCAGAATGGAGCCCGCTCCTACGATCCGCGACGTTCTCTTGCCGCTCAGCTGCTCCTTGCGCATAACGACGTCGTCGGGCATTGACGTCAACTCTGCGTACCGGAAAGTGACATTTTCGTCAGAGAGGTTTGCATGAGACTCAAGCTGCCGGCCTGCAACGAAGATCCGCCCAAAGAGCCGCACTCTCAGAGATACAACCATCTGGCGCGAAACTCTCCCGCCGCTTGCAATTTCGACGGGAAGACAAATGATCCCGCGCATGATATGTTCTTCACCCAACCCGATGCGAACCGTATGATCAGCGCCCGGAACGCTCACGCGCTCGAGACCGCCGCGGAATTCTATGATCGCGTCTTTTTGCATTGCGGTGTCCAGCCGCGAAATCACGTACCGGCTCACCGCGCTCTTGATTTCATCCACCTCAACTATGCTGGAACGGCCGGGAAGAATCAGTGCAATGATGATGAAAAGTCCGCTCATCGGGATTGTTCCTTTTCAACGTTGGAGGTTATTTGCCATGGTCAACATATCCTCGACCGTTTGAATTGTCTTCGAATTGATCTCGTACGCCCGCTGCGCGACGATCATGCTGACCATTTCTTCGACGACGTCGACGTTGGACGACTCCAAAGACTGCGGCATCAAAGTGCCAAAGCCTTCGGTTCCCGCCGAGCCCAGAATCGCTTTGCCGGAAGCAGGAGTTTCAGTATACAAGTTTCCGCCGGTCGGGTTCAGGCCCACGGGGTTTACGAATTTTGCGAGCTCAAGCTGTCCCACTTTCGTTGGAGAGGTCTGTCCCGCAACGGTGGCATTGATCGTTCCGTCTGAAGCGATGGAAATGCTTGTGGTGTCGGCAGGAATCGATAATCCCGGCTCGACGACATATCCCTGGCCTGTCACCAGCATCCCTTCACCGGAGATCTGGAATGACCCGTCGCGCGAATACGCCGTTGTCCCGTCGGTCTGCCGGATCTGAAAGAACCCGTCTCCCTGGATCGCCACATCGAGAGGGTTCTTCGTCGGCTGTATATCACCCTGTGCAAAACTTTTAGGAGTGGCAACCGGCACCGTTCCGTTTCCGACTTGTATCTCCGACGCTTGTTGAATATTGGGGTTGTCCGAGACTTCGCTGGTCTTCAGCGTCTGGTACATCAAGTCTTGAAAATCGGCCCTGCTCTTTTTATAACCGGTCGTGTTGACGTTGGCCAGGTTGTTCGCGATGATGTCCACGTTGAGTTGCTGTCCGAACATTCCTGTTGCCGCCGTTCGCAATGCTCTATTCATACATGCTCCTTTAGTGATGAGATCGTTCCGGTTCTTCGCCACAGCCTAGTCAGCCGGAGGCGTGTCCGTTTCTAACTACAACTTGCCTATGTCATTTGCTTTGTCCAGAGTCGAGTCCTGTGCAACCATCGTCTTTTGTGCCGCTTCAAAACTCCGGCTCAACTCAATCATCTGGACCATTTCCTCTATGCCGTTAACGTTCGACTCTTCAAGATACCCCTGGCGGATGGCTATATTTTTTCCATCTGCGACACCGCTCTTCGGCGGGACGTCCGAGATAAAATCAGATCCGCCGTCCTTCTTCAAAACGGAGGTATCCTCAAAATTTGCGATCTCCAGCCTACCAATTTGTTTGCCGTCGACAGTGATCTCGCCGGTTTCATTGATTGAAATATTCCCTTGAGATAATTTTTGAATGTCGGGCAATTGAATTGCCCCGCCCGTCCCCAACACCGGGTAACCTTGTGAAGTAACAAGCGTGCCGTCCGTCGAAAGGCTGAAGCTGCCGTTCCTGGTGTAACGCGGTCCGTTCGGCGATTGGGCTACGAAGAAACCAGATCCTTGGATAGCGAGGTCCAGCTTGTTTGTGGTAGGACTCAATGAACCTTCTGAAAAGTCTGTGTATTCTCTGACGTTCAGGCCGGAAAGATCTCCATTACCTTTTGCCTGGGCCACAGCAGTGTCCTTCATGATCTGAACGAAGATACTGTCCCGTTTGAATCCGGTCGTGTTGATGTTCGCAAGATTGTTCGCGATCACTTCAATCTTGAGCATCCGAGGCATCATCCCCGAACCCGATGCGTAGATACCTTTGATCATAGGATCCTCAGAGAGTGGTTTGCGGAATCGCTGCATTTTTGGAGCCGCAGGAGAAGGTCCACTTCGTTCTTGCGAAGTCCGAATTTTTTTGCGAGCCTTTTGGTATTTCCTTTTGCTTTTGACCGAGTTGATGCTTGAAGCAAATTCGCGAGCGGGGCCTCATCATTTTCATGCGCTTGCATGCTGAAGATTAGCTGCATTTCTCCTTGTCCGCGCCGATAGCGTTGAGCCAGTTCTACAACAGCATCCTCTTCCTCAGTTATTTCCTCGTCTTGACTGGAGGCACCTGGCTTATCTGTGGGCCGCGTTTCAATCGACATTGGAGCTGTTTCTTGGGGTTGAGTTTCATGGCCCAGCGATCGAGCCGCTGTTCTCATTTCATCTTTTCGAGGTGATCGCTTCGAAATGAGGTATAAAATAACGGCAGTCCCCGCGAAGGCTGCACAAAGTGCGACAAGAACGAGAATAATTTGCGCGCTCTCCGAGCTCTCTGGCTCAGCTTTTCGGCCATCTGATGCAGACGGCGCTCCTGCGTTCGATTCAGGATTGCTTCCACTTTGCAGAACTCTTTCGTGAGAAGCATTGGCCATCAGCTCGCTGTTGAACGGCACAGCCGAGTTTGCTTTTGAACCGGGCACTCGCAAATCGCTTCTCAATCCCGGAATTGATCTTTTTTGTGAAGCGCGGTACGGGAGCAATGACGCGGGCGTTGGTATCCGTTGGGTCCGCAGACCTGTCTTCACGCCGCCCTTCGCTGTGTACGGGTGCAGGTTTTTTTGAACGCCGGCGCTTACACCGAGATAATTTCTTTTGCCATGAATCGCTGCAGCGCGTTGCTTAGCAGCCAAGGCCGGATTCTTTTGCACTGTTCGAATCTCTTTCACAGCGTTTGTTGGCGTCTGGGGGGCTTCTCCGGCGAGTGCAGTAGCAAGGAAAGCAATCGTGCAAACGGCGCAGGTCAGGCAGAGAATCTTGACAAAACGGAATTCACTATTCTTCATTGAAGTATCCTTCGGATAGGAAGTGTAATAATAAAGGTCGTGCCTTTGTTCAATTCGCTCTCGACGCGGATATTGCCCTGATGCTGGGAAATGATATTTCGCGAAATTGCCAAACCGAGACCCGTTCCCTTTCCCTCACCTTTTGTCGTGAAGAAAGGTTGAAAGATCTTGTCCATGTTTTCCTGCGTAATGCCGCCCCCGGTGTCTGAGAATCGAACCATGACGTTGAATCCTTCCAGCATGCTGGAGATGAATATCCTGCCCCCTTTGGGCATCGCATCGCGGGCATTGATCGCCAGGTTCAGAAACACCTGTTGGAGGTAATTCGAATTTCCGATCACCATGGGAAGGTCGGTAGAAAGAGCAAGCTCGATCTCAATCTTGTCCGTACGGTACTCATGTTGAACCATCGCAACGACGTCTTCGATGGCCTTATTGACGTCAATGGGCTGCGTCATCACGTCTTCGGATACATTGCGCGAGAAATTCATCAGCCGTTTGGTGATCGTACTGAGCCGTTGAACGTGCTGGCGCACCAGGTCCAGTCCATTCGGGAGAGCGACTCCGCGCTGCATCATATCCATCTGAAGCATCAACACCTGTACAGGGTTCTTGATCTCGTGTACGATGCTCGCGGCAAGTTCTCCGATCGCGGCCAGCTTCGCCGCCTGGATCATCTGCGCTTCGGACGATTTCAGTTGTTTGTTCGCATTGACAAGTTCTTCGTACGTCCTCCAGTTCTCAACTCCCGCGGCGGCCTGATTCGCAAGGACAGACAGGAGCTGAATATCCTGGTTGGAAAAGTCCTGCTGCGGCTTTTCCGTATGGATCAAATAAATTCCGATCGATCGGTTGCGGAGAATAAGAGGAACGATCACAAAATTTTTCGCTGTGCCGGTCGCCACCAGGCTTTCGAGATCAGGAATGATGACCGTCTTCTTTTCGTCGAAGACCCAATCGCATATTCCCGATTCGAGCTGCTGTTGTGCTTCTTCCTTCAATCGCGGATCCTGACCGGGAGCAAGCGGAAGAAGTGTATTGGAAGTTGAATCGAGAAGAAAAATATTGGACTCCAGGACAGGGATCACTTGCTGTGTCAAGTCAAAGAGGGTAGCGAGAATGGTCTCCGGGCTCACAGCCGTGCTCACGATGTTCGAGAGTCTCTGCATCGCGACCAGTTCATCGATAGAGCTCCGGATCGCGAGATTGTTCTTGTTGAAGCTCGCGTTTTCCTGCCGCAGGGCCTGGATGGTCGTCTCCAGCGCTTTGATGTACTTTTCGCGGCTTTCGATGAACGATTCGAATTGCGGCAGCGCCTCGTCGAGGAGTTCGTTCCTGCTTTTTGTTTTTTCAGTTTGAGTTTTCATACCTCAGTAACCTCTGCCCGAAACAAACGCGGTGACTTCATCAACGTCGCTTTGGATCACATCTCCGTATGCCGACATGTATTCCTTCAGGACATTTTCGTCTGACAATTGCAGTCTCTCGAGCGCCTGCGGTTCGAACGTAGCCCCCTTGTCGAATTCCACCGGCGCGTTTCCGTTGAGCTGGAGCGCGATGATGTCCGCGACATGGATCAGCGCGACAAGGTCGGGGTTCAGGACAGCCTTTGAAGGCTGGTGGTGGAATGCGATCGCTTCAACAAGGTGGTCCGGCATGTTCCAGCGTTCGGCGAGCCAGCCGCCAACCTCTGCATGGGTCACACCGAGCACGCTTTCTTCCGCTTCCATCATCGACAACTCTGATTCCCGTACGATATCGACGATACGCCGGTATTCGCCGGAGAAGTACCGATGCAGCACGGAGATCCCCATGTCATGAAGAAGACCGCCGACAAAAACTTCTCCGCTGACACGGTAATGGAGGTCGCGGGCGAGCCGCCGAGCGATTACGCCGGTCGAGATCGCATGGTCCCAGAATACCCGGGCATCGAAATAGTTGTCGGATTTCTTCTGCAATGAACTGACGAGCGAGATGCTGATAACGATCTCCTTCAATGCATCGAATCCGAGAACGATGATCGCAAAATCGATCGTGGAGATCTTTTTCGGGAATCCGTAGAACGGAGAATTGGCGATCTTCAGAACCTTGGCCGTGAGCGCCTGGTCCGACGAGATGACCCTTCCCAGTTTCGACGCACTCGTTCTTGGGTTGTCGACGAGCTCGACCACCTCGAGCGCGATTGAAGGAAGCGCGGGAAGCTGGATAATCGTTTTAACTTTTTCATGTATCTGTTCTGGCGTCATCATAGTGCTGCTCTCTGTGGCTGAATGTTCCATAGTACGTTTTTTAACGTCGTCAGCGACGTATCGTGAAGGGACGTCACTGTTGTTTCGTCGATCTTGAGCAAACGTCCGATTTCTTCGAATGAAATATTTTCGTAGTAGTACAATGCGAGGATGATTCTCTGCTGTTCCGGAAGTTCTGCCATCGACTCGACGAATCTCCGCTTGATGTCGGTCACGAAATCCTCGAGAGTACGTCCGCCGTCGATATCCGACCGCATCTCCAGGCAGTACGCTTCGAGCTGTTCGCGGTCGAGTTGGCTTTCGTTAAACCGGATGAGGCTGACCGCGGCGGCATCATAAACCAGCGGACCGTCGTGCGAAAAAGGGCCGAGCTGAAGGCGCGAACAGAGAACGTCGGCAACATGGACCGTTGCCGTAAGCGCAGGGTCAATGACCGCCTGCTGCGGCGAATGGTGATAGCGTATCGCTTCGCAGATTTGGGGAGGCAGCTGCCATTTGTTCGCGATCCAGAAGCCCGCCTCGCCGTGCGATATGCCCGACGCAGCCTCGACCGTCGTTCGCAGCCGGCCGTTCTTTGAAAACCGGATCGAGTCCGCGCTGTCGTTCACGAACTGATGGAGAATGACGTAACCGATGTCGTGGAGAAGACCGGCGATAAATGCCTCGTTGGTATTGCATAACTTCGAATTCTCTGCAACAAAACCGGCAATGATGCCGCACGTGAGCGAGTGATTCCAAGTCTCCTCGTATTCGAAGAAGATGTTCACCATCTTGCGCAAGGCGTTGTTGACGAGCAGGCTTGAAACCGTTTCTTTCAGCACGTCGAATCCGAGAAGAACGATGGCGAAGTCGATCGAATTTATCCGGTTGAAAAATCCGTAATACGGCGAGTTCGCCTTGCGAAGGATGCCCTTGGCAAGCGACGGGTCCTTCAACAATATGGAGGAGAGTCGGGCCACGCTGGTCCTCGGATCGCTCGCCAGATCCATGATCTCGCTTACTACCTCGGGCATCGAGGTCATTTTCATTTTCATGTCGAACGGCATCTGTTTCACATCAACTAATTTCATTGTACTATCCTATTTCTAGAGTGAGCCCGCGAGAGTCGTGCGTAAATTGCCGAGCACGGTCGAATGTATCTGGAAGACCCGTGATTCCGAGATCCGCAGCACGGCAGCGATTTCTTTGAAGGTAAGGTCTTCATAATAATAGAGCATGACAACAAGGCGGTCGCGCTCGGCCAGCCCCTCAACCGCTTGAACGATCGTGTTCTTCAACTGGTGTTGATTCGCGATCTCGGACGGATCGTCTTGTTCGTCCGTTGCAAGGGCTTCGAGACGGGAAGCATATTCCGGAGAATCAGCCGACGTTACCCCCGTTTTGTTGACCTGGTGAACTATTTCCGCATATGTATCAAGCGAAAGTGAGAGACGACGAGCGATATCTGCGGCTGTCATCGTGCGGCCTTCTACCTGGCCGGCACGCTGTATGATCGCATCTGTGTGACGTTCTGCTTTTCGTACCGACCGCGGAACCCAGTCAAGTTTTCGCAACTCATCCTGAATCGAGCCTTTGATCCGGCTTACCGCATATGTCTGAAATTGGACGCCGCGTTCCGGATTAAACTTCTCGATAGCGTCAAGTAAGCCCATGATCCCGAACTGGACAAGGTCCGACCTCTCAAGAGCCGCCGATGACCGGAACGACGTCAGCCCGATCTTGCTGACGACAAAATTTACCAGGCCGAGATGCTCAAAGAACATCGCGTTCCGGACATCGCTTCGTTCTGCGACGGCTGTAACTTCCTGTATCTGTTGTTCCTTTTGCATGATCAGTCTAATCGACGGTTAGGTGAAACTTTTTGTCCTGAGGAAAACTTCAGTGCCACACTGTTCTTCATGCTTTTGCAGGAGCTGCCGGCGCCCGCCTCTTGACAGGCTGGCTGTCGCTCAGATTGTCGTGCACTTCAGCTTCTTGTGCGCGGGGCCGGGGCGAAATCATCGCAAAGATCGCGGCCGCGGCAATTTCAATGCCGATGAAAACGATGAATGCCTGCGCGATCATGTCGAAGAGACTCGCGCCTTGCGAACCGAAAACTACCGCCGACACAAAAAACGCCAGCAGGCCCAACTCAAAGACGATCGATTTCATTGTTGTTTTCCTGTTTCAGTGTTGAGGGATTGATTGATAATAGTTTGTGCGGCTGCTCTCAACGAGAGCGATGAAGCGCTCGCGGGGTATTTTTTGATGACCGGTTCTTGCGCCAGCACGGCATTCCGCATGTTCACGTCGAACGGAATCGACCCGAGGTATCCGATATCCCGTTTCAGAAAGTGATCTACAGCCATCCTGAGCTTCTGTACTGTTTCGTCCGCCTGGCTCGGAAATTGTGCCGCATTCATGAGGACCGAAATCCGTTCGTCGGGGCGCGATATCGAAATTGTCTTGATCACCGCGTACGAATCCATCACCGACGTCGGTTCGATGCTTGTGACGACGATCGCCTCGTCTGATTCGAGAGAATACGTGATCGTCTCTTTCGACAAACCGGCAGACGTGTCGATCAGGAGAACGTCGAAATGTTCTTCGAGCGAGAAAAGGTCCTGAAGAAACCGCTGCTGAACAAGCGCCGTCATGTCAGGATAATCCAGATCGCCCGAGCTGCCGGGGAGTATTTTGAGATTGGAATACGGACTGACAAGAGCATCTCCGATATCCACCTTTCCGTGGAGCACATGCCCCAGCCTGTACCGGGGTGCAATCCCCAGAAGGACATCGAGATTGCCCAGGTTCGAATCGGCATCGACGAGGAGTACCTTCTGTCCGAAGCTGCAAAGCCCAATCGCCAGATTGAGAGCGACCGTGCTCTTTCCAACGCCCCCTTTACCGCTCGTGACGGAAATTCGATACGGCATTGTTGCGGTTTGCACTTCATAACTCCCGAGCGCTATTTCGCGCAGCCGGGATGCCTGGTCCACGATAACTGATTGTTCACGCATGTGCAATTATTCCTGGATAGATCATTCGTGCAAGTTTTTCAGAATCAGCCAGCATAATGTCGTCCGGCACTCCTTGTCCTGTGGTGATGAACGAGATCGGGAGCTGAGTGTGAAGCGTAATATTCAGCATGTTCCCGAGCGCCAGGGACTCATCGACTTTTGAGAGGATAATTCTGTTTGGTCTCAGGACTCCGAACCGTTCGATCACTTCATACATCGTCCTTTTGTTCGTGGGCGCGCTGAGCACAAGATGGATCTCGTCCGGATCGAGAGCCTGCATCAGCCTCTTGAGTTCGCTCAATTCCGACTTCATTCTCTGGTTGCGGCCGACCGTGTCCACAAAGACAACGTCTTTCGTGCGGAATTTCTTTAACGCGGCGCCCATTTCACTCGGTTTATAGACCACTTCCATCGGTATATCCGCGATGCTCGCAAATGTGCGGAGTTGCTCGATGGCGCCGATACGGTACGTGTCCGCTGAGATGAGGCCGATGTTGAGGTGCTGGACAAGTTTTCCGATCGCAGCAAGCTTTGCGATCGTGGTCGTCTTCCCGACTCCCGTAGGCCCGACCAATGCGATAACGCGGGGACGTTTCGATTTCTCCTTCGGCGGTTGTGCGGTTGAGAGCAGCCCCGCGATCTCGGCAATCACGCTTTTTTCCACAGCCTGTTTGTTATCTCGCTGAGCCGGGTCGATCTTTCCATAAACCACCTGGACGATATCCGCCGCGAGTTGTTCATCGACATCGTTCTGCACTAACGTGCGGTATGCTTGCTGTAGAAATTGCGGCAGCGCAGGCATTTTTGAGTACTTGAAATGTTCCGCGATCGACTGCAACGTACTTTTCATTTCTTCCATTTCGGCCTTCAACTCGTGAATCTCGGCCCTCTCTGCGGGAACAAAAGATTTCTTTTCTTCGGACTTCGCACCCCGTCTCTCAAAATGTTCCGCGACGCTTTTCAACCCTTCGAACGTATCACCGGCCGGCGTTTCCCTAACGCTTGCGGACGCAGCACGCTGCAACAACCGGTTAAACCCCGCCTCGTCCCTCCCGATCGGCGCCGGAACGGTACGCTGGACCGGCTGATCATCGATCGCCGCAGTGACCTCCAACATCTCTTTGCCGAGGAAATTGAAATGCTTTCCGTTCGACAGTTTCTTTGTATTCAGAATGATCGCTTCAGGGCCGAGTTCTTGTTTCATTTGTTCGGTTGCTTCTTTCATTGTGGCGCCAACGAATTTCTTAATTCTCATGATTGATCTCCAATTTTCCTGTGAATTCGATTTCTGTTTCGGCTGGTAATTCCGTAAATGATAGAACGACGACGGTTGGGAACGCCGTATGGATCAAACGATACAGGTATGTTCTCACGGTCGCTGCGCAAAGCACGATCGGGCGAAGTCCCGCACCGATCGATTGTTCAACTTTTTCAGTCAGGCTTTTATGTATAGAATCGATCATCGCGGGTGAGAGTCCAAGGCTCGGGCTGCTCTCCCGTTGATTCTGCAGAGCATTCGTGATCAGCTGTTCGAGCCTCGGCCCCAGAACGATCGCGCGGATGGTGCCTTTAGGGTCGCGGTACATGTGCGCGATCGTCTCGGAAAGCGAATGGCGGACATATTCTGTCAGCACGTCGACATTCTTTGTAACCCTCGCGTAATCAACAAGCGATTCCAGGATTGTGACGAGGTCACGGATCGGGATACCTTCCTTCAAAAGGTTCTGGAGAACTTTCTGGATAGTTCCCGTCGGCAGCAGTTCCGGCGTCAGATCTTCAACGACTGCAGGATAATCCTTTTTCAAATTCTCGATTAATTTCTTGGTGTCCTGCCTTCCCAAGATCTTGTCGGCGTTGCGGCGTAAGATCTCTTGCAAATGGGTTGAGAGTACGGCAGACGGTTCGACAACGGTGTATCCCCCGAGTTCAGCGTGTTCGCGTTCGTTCGTACGTATCCAGAGTGCCGGGAGGCCGAACGCCGGCTCTTTGACCGAGATACCTTCGAGATGATCTTCTGCCCCGCCGGCGTTCATGGCAAGAAGACGGTCCATCACCAAACGGTCGGTAGCGACAACGTTGCCACGGATCTTTACGACATACTGATTTGGCTCAAGCTGCAGATTGTCGCGTACCCGCACCGGAGGAATAAGTATTCCAAGCTCAAGGGCGAGCTGTTTACGGATATTGGTAATGCGATTGAACAGATCTCCTCCCTGGGCATTGTCCACGAGGGAGATCAACCCGTATCCGATTTCGAGCTCCAGTGAATCGACCTGGACATAATCTTCAACGCGTTCCTCTTTCTTTTCTGCAACGGGTGCGGCTGGAGCTGCCTTTTTCTTCACAGGCTTGTCGCGCATGGTCACATACCCCGCTGAACCTGCCAGGCCCGAGAGGAGCAGGAACGGCAAGGTTGGGAGACCGGGCACGATGGCAAAGAGAAAAAGAGCGCCGGAAGCAATGAGAAGCGCCTTCGGTCTGCCGAATAGTTGTGTCCGTATTTCTTTATCGAGCTGCGTGCCCGAACCGCCGCGCGTGACGACCATACCGGCCGCCGTCGCTACGACAAGAGCCGGAATCTGAGTAACCAATCCGTCCCCGACGGTAAGAAGTGTGTAATTATGGAGTGCGTCGGTAAAGGAGAGTCCCTTTTGAGCCACGCCGATAATGAACCCGCCAAGAATGTTGATGATGTTGATGAGCAGTCCGGCGATTGCATCCCCTTTGACGAACTTGCTGGCCCCATCCATCGCTCCGAAGAATTCCGCTTCGCGGGCGATCTGCGAGCGACGCTCACGAGCTTCGATCTCGGTAATCAGGCCGGCGTTCATATCTGCGTCGATCGCCATTTGTTTTCCGGGCATTGCGTCGAGTGTGAACCGTGCCGCAACCTCGGAGATTCTCCCTGCGCCTTTGACGATGACGATGAACTGTATCAAGACCAGGATAAGGAAGATCACGAACCCGACGACATAATTGCCTTTTACCACGAACGATCCGAATGCGTTGATGACTTCCCCGGCATATCCCTCGCCGAGAATCAGGCGCGTCGAGGCCACGTTCAGCGAAAGGCGGAATATCGTGAGGAGAAGCAGCATACCGGGAAATACCGAGAGCTCGAGCGGGCTGCTGATATACATCGATACCAGCAGGATCAGGATCGCCGCGGTGATATTGAGCGCTAACAGTACATCGAGGAGCATTGCAGGGATCGGGAGTATCATCAGCGCGAGAATAAGAATCACTCCGCCCGCGAGGACGACATCGCTGTTCCTCCGAATCAGGTCCAGAGGCGACATGCTTTTCTTAATCTCTGAAGGTTGTGGGCTCGCTGTTTCCATACTGTGTTAAAACGCCTTATAGGTGTATTTTGAATTCTTCATCCTGAAAATATACGCCAGAAGCTGCGCAACCGCCTGAAACAGTTTTTCCGGGATCGCTTCCCCGATATCGACAGATTTGTATAGCGCTCGTGCAAGAACTTTATCCTCGACGATCGGGATGTTGTGT
>Ga0265336_10000070_pt1 | contig 84867 bp, 146 predicted proteins | sample 42119metaG_FD_193583 | JGI IMG/M metagenome (GOLD analysis project Ga0265336, IMG submission 193583) | Rhizosphere microbial communities from Carex aquatilis grown in University of Washington, Seatle, WA, United States - 4-21-19 metaG | ecosystem: Host-associated > Plants > Roots > Rhizosphere... | reverse complement strand
AACTATCAGACTGAATATAAAAGTAATTATGGAGGATTAGAGTTACTTGAATCTATTACAGATATTGTACAGAATAGAATATCTGATAAAGATCAAATACTTATACTCGTTGAACGTAAAGAAGGATGCGGTCATCTTATCAATGAATACTTTAAAGAACAAGGAATATCATGTACTTATGTAACTGGTGATAACTCTAAGCAAGAAGTAGCTGATGCCATTGAAGGATTCAATGATAAGAAGATTCGTATTCTATTAGCTTCGATGATATTAGGTGAAGGATGTGACATTCGATCCACTGATCATTTGATTATGTCAACTGGAGGTAAGTCTGAAATCTCCAAGACTCAAGCTGTAGGCAGAGCAGTCAGATTGTATCCTGGTAAAAAGATAGCTTATGTATGGGATTTTAACTTTCAGTATTGCAAGTACTTGTCTAGACATATAAATTTACGTGTAGAGACTTATGAAAAACAGTTTGCTGGTAAAGTAAACTATTATGAATGAACTAATGAAATTAATGGGTTATATATACGTTTTCAGTGGATATGATCATTTAACTATAGATGAAGTAATTGACAACATAAGAATTTTGTGATATACTCTGTTTAATGGGAGATTTTCAATGAAAGCAGAAGACAGATTAGCTAAATTACTTTCTAAAGGTGGAACTAGTTTCTCTATTGAAACACTAGATGATGCCACTGTATTGATTACCGTTATTAAAACACAAGGTAAGTTACAGGAAGCCGTTGGCGGTAGCTATCATGATGTTGATGAAGGTATCAATGATTGTATAGATAAACTGGAGGCTATGGCTCGTAAACGTTCTAAGCTGAAGGTAGTTAAGAAATGAAATTACTTTACAATAGAATATCTAAAGCATATATTATAATGTATACTAATAAAGGTCAACTCGTATATTTTATAGATGGAATTAAAACTACAGTAGGAGTTGGTTAATGAATGCAACTGAATTAAATCAAGCAGTGGGAACTAGCTGGCATACCTATCCCAAAATATGGAATGTTGGAAGTGTAGAGTTAAATATGTTCTTTGACGAAGCTGTGGTAGCTGAAGAGAAGATAGATGGTAGTCAATTTTCATTTGGAGTATTCAATGGCGAAATTAAAGCACGTTCAAAAGGTAAAGAAATCATTATCGATGCACCTGAAAAGCTTTTTGCTAAAGCCATTGAGACTGTTAAGCTTCTTGCTCCTAATCTTGTTGATGGCTGGACTTACCGTGGAGAATTTCTTGCAAAACCAAAGCATAATGCCTTGTCTTATGATAGATGCCCTGCTCATAGTATCATTTTATTTGACATTAACAATGGAGAAGAAAGCTATCTCTCGTACGAAGAGAAAACCAAAGAAGCGCAAAGGCTCGGGCTCGAAGTAGTTCCTAAACTATTTGAAGGAATGATTACTACTCCTGAACAGTTCCTTAAACTCATGGATAACACTTCAGTCCTAGGCGGACAGAAGATTGAAGGCGTTGTACTAAAGAATTACAATAAGTTTGGCCGTGATAAGAAAGTCCTCATGGCTAAACATGTATCAGAAGCATTTAAGGAAGTTCATAAAGGTGAATGGAAGGCAAGTAATCCCGGTAAAGCAGATATTCTAGAATTACTTAAAGCTAAATATACTGCAGCACCTAGATGGAATAAAGCTATCATTCATCTTAAAGAGAAAGGACTACTAACTGATAGTCCAAGAGACATTGGAACTTTGATTAAAGAAGTACAAGAAGATATTAAAACTGAGTGTGCTGAAGAGATTAAACAAGAATTGTATAACTGGGCTATTGATAAGATACTTAGAGCATCAGTTAGTGGACTACCTGAATTCTATAAAGAACATTTAGTTAAGAATCAATTTGATAATACTGTAGAACAATACAATACAGATTAGAGGGAATATGGGATTTTTAGAAGATCTATTTGGAAGTAGTGATCATGAAGATGGAACTAGACATGAATGGACTAAGTGGACTCCAATTGTGTTAAATGTCAAAAGACATTGTAGAGTAACCGGGAATTTGTTGCAAGGTCAACAAGATGCTCAAAAAAGAGTATGTAAATCATGTGGTAAAACACAAGTAGAGGATATATAAATGCTTAATTTAGATCAACTTAGACTTGCACAAAATTTGCATCGGATTAGACGTTTTCAAACGCATCATATCCTTGAAGAGGATAATGTAGCTAATCACTCACTCAGAGCAGTTTCACTTTATATATACTTTGGTGGCACTGAAATCATTCCTATGATGTATCATGATCTTGAAGAGGCTTTGACTTCAGATATACCTAGTCCTATTAAGAAACATCTACAAGGTATGGAACTATTTGAACATGTTAGACCTCATTTTGAAGATCCTAAACAAAAGAAGTTAGGTAAAATGTGTGATAAGTTGGATCTAGTTTGTGTTCTACAGGAACAACAGTTAGTTGCTGGAACTTTACCAGCTAAGCTTTTGGATATCTTAGAAGCTGAAAAAGAGATTGTTATAGATATAGCTACAGAGCTAGGTTTAAAGTCTGGAGTTACTAAGCTTCTTAAAGAACTTAGAAAGCCTCATAACACTCAATCATTAACAGAGAAGCTTAAAAAAGAGTTTGATGATAAACAAAAGGATAAAGGATAATGAAAGGCGATAAAGTAAAGCCATTTTACCTATTGCGTAAAGAAGATCTAACTGGTACATCTGGTATAGGAGTAGTAGCTATGGGTGCTATATTCCCTTCCGGTCAAGTGTTTCTAGAGTGGATTGCATCTAATCATGTTAGCTGGAATATGTTCGATAACATTGAAGATGTTAAATCTATTAATGGCCATGATGGACGAACAGAAGTTATCATGGGTAATCCAGAGGATAAAATCAAGAAAGACAGAAAGAAGGATAAATGAGTAAACCTAAGATATTAGTATATGATATTGAGACTGCTCCTATCATTGCAAGTGTATGGGGTCTATGGGATCAAAATGTTAACTTGAATATGATTAAGTCTGACTGGCATGTACTAGCATGGTCAGCTAAATGGCTTGGAGATAAGCCATCTAAGATAATGTACATGGATCAACGCAAAGCTAAGAATGTAGAAGATGATAAAGAAATCCTTAAAGGTATCTGGAAGCTTCTAGATGAAGCTGATATTGTAATTACCCAGAATGGTAAATCATTTGATGAGAAGAAACTTAATGCTAGATTCATTCTAAATGGAATGAAGCCTCCTAGTTCCTATAAGCATATTGATACTAAACTTATAGCAAGTAAGAAGTTCGCATTCACAAGTAACAAACTAGAATATATGACAGATAAGCTCTGTACTAAGTATAAGAAGCTTAAACATAACAAGTTCTCAGGATTTGAATTATGGAAGGAATGTCTTAAGGGTAATCTATCAGCTTGGAAAGAAATGGAAAAGTATAATAAATACGATGTATTATCTTTAGAAGAATTATATAATAAGCTACAACCATGGGATAGTTCAATTAACTTTAACGTATATTCAGATAGTTTAGATAATATATGCGCTTGTGGAAGTTGCAATTTAAAGAAGAATGGGTTTAAATATACAAGTGTTGGTAAATATCAACGTTATGTATGTCTTGATTGCGGATCTGAAGCTAAAGATAGAAAGAATTTACTATCTAAAGAGAAGAAAGGTTCATTAAAGGTATGAAATATTTGAAAACAATGTTAAAAGGATATTGGAAAGTGGTAAGTCTATTAGGAGGTGCATTACTAACATATGCACTTGCTTGGTTTATTTATTTCTTTATTATATACTTTTTTATATTACATCATGATTGACTTTTTATACCTAACAGGGTATAATTGTATACATAAACGATAACTAATATTAGGAGAAAATATGGCACTAGTAACAAAGATGGGGTCAACAGGTCGTAAGGCTGGTGATCTAGCAGTAGGTGAATCAGTAGAAGGATATCTAATCGGTATCGCAGAAACAAAGTTTAATTTCGCTATTAAACTTTTGAGTAAAGATGGTAAAGTAGAAACCCTTTTCCCAAATGGTAATCTAGCTTATATCGAACAAGAAATTGATGACGGTAACGTTACGCTTAATGCTTATACAAAGATTACTCGTAGTGGTACACGTCAAAGTACTAAGTCTAGAGATCAAGATGGAAACTTCCGACAAGTTCCAGTATTTCTAGTAGCTCAAGATGCAGATGACGTTGTAACTGCAGAAGATGCAGCAAGTGCTCTTGAAGGAGAAAAATCAGAATCTTCAGACAATGAAGGTACAAGTGCTTCAAAGTCTAGTAAGTTTGCTAATCGTTCTCGAAAGTAATAAAGTTGCGCGGTGGTGTATAGGTAACACACGAGGTTCATAACCTTGAGAGCATGGTTCAATTCCATGCCGCGCTACCATCTCTATATCGCAATAGATACACCTGAGTATGTGTAATTAAACTGCTCATTTTTTCTTTTGTGGAGGATTCATGTTCGTATCAAGGATTATCAATATCACTCAGGCTCATGAACAGAAATTAGATAATATAAAAGAACTATCTGACTTTGCTTTAAAGTATGACTGGAGTCCATTCACTTTTAAAGATAGCTATCGTCATGGGACTAGTTGGGCATCTTGTGATCTAATGGTACTTGATATCGATGACGGTTGTACCATTGAAGAAGCCAAAGTATTATTTAAAGAGTATACATATTTAATTCAAACTTCTAAGTCACATCAGATTGAAAAGAACAGTAAGATTGTAGATAGATTTAGAGTTATACTTCCACTTAGTTCTACTATCAAAGATCAAGAAATTTATAAAAATACATGGTATAGCTTATCTAATAAATTTTCATTCATTGATAAACAATGTAAAGACTTCGGTCGTTTTTATTATAAATCTAAATCTTATGTTTGTGAAAATAAAGGTAGATCCCTTGACCCAGTACTGGATAACATTATGCCAGTATACTTTGAAAAACCTAAGTTAGAACTTAAACTGACTAAAGGTAAACTATCCAGAGCTACTATGGAGTTCATAGTTAATGGTGCTATGCCAGGTCAACGTAATATTGCATGCTTTAAAGCTGCTAAAGATTTTCAAGAACAAGGTTACAATATAGAAGAAACTATTGATAAACTTTCAAAGTCTCCTTGTTTAGATGGAGATTTTTCTGAAAGTGAATTAGATAGAACTATTAAATCAGCATTTAGTAATGATCCAAAGCATGATCCTAGAGGATTATCGGAAAAACGAGAATATATTGCATCTAGTATATATGACTTAGAAGATGACCCTGATCTATATAAAAGAAATGAAGAGATTAGAGGTCCTGACTTTCTAGATGTTACAGAAGAGAAATGGCGTAAGGGAGATGTAATAGGAGTTGTTGCAGGCTCAGGTACAGGTAAGTCTGCCGTGTCTATGAAGATGATCAAGGATATTATTCATAACAATACTGATAATGATGACATACATTTCTTCTTTAGTCTTGAAATGCCTGCTAGACAGATTATCAAACGCTGGACTAAACTTGTAGGTAAGAAGAGTAAAGATAGTGCAAGATTATATGTTATAGACAATAAGAACGCAGATGAGCGCATCACTTGGCAACACATTGTTAAGTTTGTACAAGATACTTGTAAACAAGAGAATAAAAAAGTAGGTGCTATAATCATTGACCACTTTATGGCATTATCAGATAAAATCGATACAACTAAAGAACCTAACTTCGATGTGTCTACAGATGTGAACTCTGGCAGAGGTAAAAATAAAACTATTAGTGTTAAAGAAATGTGCAGACTAATGAAAGTAGTTGCGGAACATTTAAATTGCTTTTTGATTATTCAAAACCAGAGTACTATTGAAAGAGCTGGACATGGTGATACCCCAATGGGTATTAATGCTGCATATGGCGCTGCGCAATTCGCCTGGTTCTGTGATTACATTATAACGGTATGGCAACCATTGAAGAGGGTACAGGATCAGACATTTTTAACTGCAACTGCATGGCAGTATAGTAAAATTAGAGAAGTAGGACTTAATGACTTAACAAGAGTTTATACTCGTCATCATTTATATTATGATCTGGCGACTGGAGATTTTAGAGCCCTTAATCAACTTGAGGAAGATGAGTTCCATAAAATGAATGAGCTAGCAAATCAATTACGTAAGGCAGATGATAAGAAGGAAGCTACTCAATATAAGGGGAGTCCAAAAGCTAGAGATAATTACAAACGTATACTTAAACTAGTAGAAGATAAAAAAGACAATGATTGAGTTAGCTAAACAATTAGGGTATATTTATACAGGACATATAGAGACTTTAGTACTTTATGGAAGATATCATTCAGCTATAGAACTTTTGACTTGTGGACTTATTGATAAAGAAGAATTTGGAAAGTTAGTTGGTTTAAAGAGCATATGAATAAACTTTTACACGGTAAAAATCAACTTGAGAGAGTCGTCAGTATTGAACCTACAGATGACGGTATAGAAGTCTTCATTGAATATCCTGATGGATTCATTGGAACTGAAATACTTCCTAATCAATATTGGCTACTAGCTGATAAATGTTTAGATCCTTACTTTAGACCTTTACAAGGCAATCTTCATTATAAATGGATAAAAACTTATAATAACCGTAGATCTTTCTCAGGTGATAGACATAGATTCAAATCAGAAGATAGCTTTAGTATATGGAACCCTAAAGAGTCTGCAATGGTGCGGGATGGTATAACATATTTTAAAGGTTTAAAACATACTGAAGTTAGTACATTAGCTTTTGACATTGAATCAACTTCATTGAATCATGATGAATCAGCTAAGATTCTAATTATTTCTAATACCTTTAGTAAATTAGGTAAGATTGAACGTAAAACATTTTGCTATGATCAATATGAAGATGAAGGTGAACTATTAAAGGCATGGTGTGATTGGGTGAGAGAAAAAGATCCATCTATACTACTAGGACATAATATAGTTTTGTATGATTTACCTTATATGCAATATATTGCTGATAGAGCCGGTGTTCAATTACTTTTAGGTAGAAATGACTCTACGCTTACATTTGATAACTATGAAAGTCAGTTTCGTAAAGATGGCAGTAACTTCTATGCATATAAGAAAGTTCATGTATATGGACGAGAAGTTATTGATACTCTATTCTTATCCTATAAGTATGATGTAGGTCGTAAGTATGAAAACTATGGATTAAAGAATATAGTTAAAGAGGAAGGTTTAGAAGTCGCAGATAGACAGTTCTATGATGCCGGTCAGATCAGACATAAGTATAAAGATCCAATTGAATGGGCTAAGATTAAAGCTTACGCTGAATTTGATGCAGATGATGCTTTAAATATTTATAATTTAATGTGCCCTTCATTCTTTTATATGACACAATCTGTAGCCAGAAGTTATCAGCATATTATTGAATCGGCCACAGGGGGTCAGATTAATACCATGATGAATAGGGCTTACTTACAAGATGGACATAGTATTCCTAAAGTTACACAGTCTGCAGCATTTGAAGGTGCTATCTCCATAGGTAATCCTGGTATATATAGTAATGTTTACAAAATAGATATCGCCTCACTTTATCCAAATATTATGCTACAATATGAAGTTTATGATAAGGCCAAAGACCCACAGGGGTACCTACTTCAACTGGTTAAGACATTCACTGAAGAGAGATTAAAGAATAAGAAGCTTGCTAAGAAAGATAAGTATTATGATGATCTACAAGCTTCACAAAAGATCTTCATTAACTCTGCTTATGGATTCATGGGAAGTAAACATAATAACTTTAATTATTTAGAAGGTGCAGCATTTATTACTAAGACTGGCCGAGATATTCTTAATCAAACAATGGAATGGGCTACTAATAAAGGTTTTAAGATTTGTAATGCAGATACAGATTCAATTTCATTTTGTTATGAAGATAGTAGAGATATTCCTGAACAAGAACGTAAAGAACTATTATCTGAAATTAATTCACAGTTTCCAGAGAAGATTAAATTTGAAGATGATGGTTACTTTACAAGGGTCATTGTAGTTAGAGCTAAGAACTACATACTCTATAATGGTAAAGAAGTCAAGTATAAAGGTTCAGCAGTTAAAGCTACTTCTAAACAACCAGCGCTTAAAGAGTTCATTAAGGAATTACTTAGATCAATGTTAGAAGGTAAATATGATTTTGTAGAGGTATATAATAAATATGTCTATGAAATCATGGACTTAAAGGATATTAAGAGATGGTCAAGTAAAAAGACCATTAGTTCTAAGGTATTGGCAGCAGGTCGTACCAATGAGAAAGTTATTAAAGATGCTATAGCCAATACCGAGTATCAAGAAGGTGATAAGGCTTATTTCTTTTATAAGGAAAATGGTACTTTATCATTAGTAGAACATTTTGACGGTAATTATGATAGAAGCAGATTACTTAAATCATTACATGATACTACATCTACTTTCGATACAGTTATAGATAGAGCTATCTTTCTTAATTATGCATTGAAAAGGAATAAGATGGCGCTTGACAATTTAATCAAAAAATGATATTATAGATTATAAAGTTTATAGGAGATTTTCATGTCTGATGGCGTAAGTGATGCGTTTAAAGGGGTTAATTTGATTTCATCTAATGAATTTAACAAGGGTTTAAAATATGATTCAGGTAAACCTCAACTTGATTTAGTCCCTCCAAGTTTAGATGAGGCAGTAGGTGATATTCTTACACTAGGTGCAAAAAAGTATGCTAGTCACAATTGGAGAAAAGGTATTAACTATTCGCGTATAGTAGCTTCTCTTAAACGACATATGAATGAATTTTATAAAGGTAACTTGATTGACAAAGAAAGCGGTAAACCCCATCTTCATCACGCAGCATGTAACATAGCATTTTTGATTGAATATGAATCAAATCCCGAAAAATATAAACAATATAATGATCTGTATAAAGGAGAAAATGAATGAGTCCACTTAAATTAGCACTAGAAGGAGCAGGGGCATTACTTGCACTTGTTCTAGTATTCGGAAGTTTTACAATTGTAGGTTCTGGCGAACGAGGAGTTGTTACACACTTCGGTAAAGTTCAAGAAGAAGTACTTGATGAAGGTATTCATTTTAAACTTCCAATTATTTCCAGCGTTCATAAGATTAGTGTTAGAGTACAAAAGACAGAAGATTCAGCTGAAGCTGCTTCTAAAGATATTCAAAAGGTAACAGCTACATTTGCTCTTAACTGGCATGTAGATTCTAAGACTGTTAATAACTTGTATCAACAAATTGGTGACGAACAAGCTGTTGCTGAACGTATTATTGCCCCAGCAATTGCAGAAGTTCTTAAAGCTGCTACAGCTAAACGAACTGCTGAAGAAATCCTCACTAAACGACTTGAGCTTAAACAAGAAATTGATGATATGCTAATTGCACGTCTTACTAAGTATGATATTATTGTTAATGATATTTCTTTAGTTAATCTTAACTTTACTGAGGAATTTAATAGAGCAGTAGAAGCTAAACAGATTGCTGAACAACGTTCACAACAAGCTGGTTATGAGGCTATGCAAGCTGCCCAAGTAGCCAAGTCTGCCGTTAACAAAGCTAAAGGTGAAGCTGAAGCTCTAGAAACTATGGCCAAGGCTCAAGCACATGCTCAAGAACTTTTGAGATCTACTATTACTCCTCAATTGCTTCAAAAACAAGCTATTGAAAAATGGAATGGCGAATTTCCTCAGTTCCTAGGTGGAAATGGATCTTTACCATTTATCACATTAACACCGAAAGATAAATCAAATGAACTTAAGTCTAAGTAAACAAATATTAGCAGCATTGTTAATCCTAGCTCTTGGACTTGGGCTAGGATACTATTTTGCTCCAAATATTGTAAAAATAACTAATAAAACGGATACCAAAAAAGATGTCAATACTGAAAATGATCAAACAATTACTAAGAAATTTGACCCACAAACTGGTAAAGTCATCGAAGAAAAGATCGAAACCATTCAAAAGAAAGATACGTCAACTGAAACTATTAAAGAAAAAACAGTTGACAAAGAAAAGACTTCGCCACAATGGGCGCTTAAAGTAGGTGCTGTTAAAGATATGACTAATCTAAGTAAGCCATATCCTAGAGTTGGTGCTGAAAGAAGATTACTAGGACCATTCTGGTTAGGAGGAGAAGCTGATATTACACCGACTGCTCCTTCAGGTGGACTTTATTTAAGACTGGAGTTTTAATGGAAATCAATTCATTTTGTATAGCAATGCTTTGTGTATTAACACCTCTTATTATATGGGCAGCATTTAGTAAATGAAACAACAGGCTAAAAACTTAGCTACTGCTGATCTATTGTATGCATTAATGACATTTTCAGAATGTAAGGGTAAATATGAAGCTGAGCATAATGTAGTTCCTGATGCTTATAATATATCATTACAAGCTATTAAATCTGCTATTCAATTAATTAATTCAGGAGAAAAGTAATGCAAGAACAAATAGATAAACTCATTGGACCTTATCTCGATCTTTTACCTACTGATGCTAAGAGTATGAATGATCAGTCTGAAGTTAAAGCTAGCAAGTTCTTAGTGGCTCTTACCAAACTAGCAGCATTACGCGACAACCTTCTTAATCACAAAGTAAAGAAAGATTCTTTACTAGCAGTTGAGTTTAATAGTTCTTTGTCTATTCAGAAAGCCGGAGACGCCAAAGCTAGAGAAGTATCTGCCAAAGCTAATCCTGCTTATCTAGGAATTAAAGAAGAAGTAGAAACATTAGACAATAAATTATTGCTAATCAAAACCTATCAAGATATATTTTTAAATGCACATCTTTTATATAGAAGTATGATGAAAAATGATATGTAAAGGTAAAAATTTAATTAATCAAATATTTACATACTTAACAGTTGTAAAACATGTAGGTGTTACAAATACGCTACCCAAAAGAAATTTATGGAAATGTATTTGTAAATGTAATAATATAGTTATAACTTCAACTGTTGATTTAACTAGAAAACGTGTTAGATCATGTGGATGCATAAGAAGAGATATTAAAATTACACATAATATGACTTATACTAAACCATATAGAGCTTGGCAAGGTATGAAAAATAGATGTTATAGAAAAGCTCATACAAATTATGATAATTATGGTGGTAGAGGAATTAAAGTTTGTAAAGAATGGTTAAATTCATTTGAAACATTTTACGATTATATAGGTGAACCCCCAACTAAATATCATAGTATAGATAGAATAGATTCAGATGGTAACTATCAACCGGGTAATATTAGATGGGCTACTCCTAAAGAGCAAGCTAATAACAGGAGATCAAGAAAATGTCAAAAATAGACTTGAAAGAAATCAGTGCAAAGATAAGAAAGTCTTTTAAAGATGACAAACGTGGAGCGTCTGTATTCGGAACTGGTTCTGATATCATTACTCCTTCTAAGCCTGAAGATTTTGTAGTATTAGATCCGTGGTTCAAAGAAGCTACTGGCGTACTTGGACTACCATTTGGTTATATATTTATGATAGCAGGTAACACTGATTCAGGTAAGACCTCATTCGCCATTGAGGCTATGAAAAATGCCCAAGCTCAAGGTGTACATGTTATTTTAGTAGATACTGAGAAGAAAACTACTGGTGCTCGTTTGATTGTCAGAGGAGTAGATCCTGAACAGATTGCTTTGATTAGACCTGATTACTTAGAAGATGCATACGATGGAATAGACAAATACTTGGAGTATATTAAAGATGCTGATCCAGATGGTAGAGTTCTTATTATTTTCGATAGCCTTGGTAATACTCCGGCAAGAGCAGAAGCATCAACAGATGTAGATGATAGTTTACAAATGGGACTTGCAGCTAAGGTAAATAAACGAGGCTTTAGAAGACTTGTTCCTAAGCTTAACAGAGATAAGATTCATATCTTAGTTATCAATCAAACTTATGCTAATATGGGTTCACCTGGACGTACTAATGCAGGTGGTAATGCTGTAGACTTCTTTAGTGCACTTACCTTTCAAACTAGTAGATTTAAATGGTTAGAGAAAACCGTTAAAGGTGAACAAGTAAGATATGGTGCTAGAGCTCAATGGACTCTTTATAAGAATCATTTGTTAGGAGATGCTCCATTACAAAAGAAGATTCAACTGGATTGTACAGCAGATGGTATGAAGCTTGTGGGTGGAGAGTCAGAAGCTGAAGAATGATTCTTGTTATAAGTTATATATTGGTTTTTATACTAGGTATAGGATTCGGTAGTCTTAAAGATATAGATAATGAGGATATAAATGAGTGAATATCTTATAATTGGAGATCCACATTGTAAGCCTGATAATCTGTATAAGATTGAAAAGCTATTTAATTTAGTTGAAGCTAAGGGATTAACTAACGTATGGCTTGGAGATCTACTGGATACCAAGGATATTATTAGAGCACAATGTTTAAACGCTTATATTCATTATTTTCGTAATTCTAACCTTAAACATATAATTCTAGTAGGTAACCATGATTATACCTCGTCAGAATGTACCCAGCATGCCCTTGAAGCTCTAAAAGCTCTAAACAACGTTACAGTCGTAGATCGGCCATACTTTGAAGGTAAGACCCTATTCGTACCTTATTTTGCTCGTATAGAGGATTTTAGAGCGTCAATTGCACCCTATGAACTACCAAAATATCTATTTATGCATCAAGGAGTCAATGGATGCGATTACGGTAATGGATTTATAGCTGAGAATGACATGGACATAAGTGAAGTTAAAAGATTCGATAAAGTTATAAGCGGTCATTTTCATACTTATCAAGTTAAAGATAATTTGACCTATTTAGGTACTCCTTTTAGTCATAGCTTTGGTGAAAGTAATCAACAAAAGTATCTAGGTATATTTTATGATTCAGATGGAAGTCTAGAGCTTATTAAGACAGACTTCCCTAAACATATGACGGTTGAATTTCATTTAGGCCATGAAGTATTAGATCCTATTGACTTTTATGACCATAATAGAGTTTTGTTAATTGGTAGCCGAGAACAAGTAGCTGAATTTGATAGAAGTAAATATCCAGGTATAAAGTTTATAGAATGCCCTAGAGTTGGCCCCAGTAAATCTATTATAAGAGAAACGCAAAGCCCTGAAGATATGTATACTAACTGGTTTAAAGAGATTAAAAAAGAAACTAGTGAAGAATTATATCAATTAGGATTGGATATACTTAAAGATGTTTCGTAGTATAAAAGCTAATAATTTTTTCTCATGGGAGAAGTTAGAGTTTGACTTCAAATCTGGAGTTACTCTCATCTCCGGTGAAAATCTAGATGATGGTTCTAGTGAAGGATCAGGTAAATCAAGTATATTTGAAGCACTTGTATGGTGCATATACGGTCAATCTAGTCGTGATGTTAATATTGATGATGTTATTAGAACCGGACAAAAGTCTTGTATTGTAGAAGTTGAATTAGAAGATGGTACATATATTGTTCGTTCGCGTAAACCTAATCAACTTTATATAGGACATAATGATTCAGAATCTAAGGAAGTAGGTAAAGATGCGAGAGAAACTCAAGCTCTTATTAATTCACTTATTGGTATGTCTTTTAGCACTTTCTGTAACTCTGTGTATTTTGCTCAAAATTATAGTAACAAGTTTATTACAGCTTCTCAAGAAGATAAAGCTAAAATCTTTTCAGAGTTACAAGATCTTAGTATCTTCGATAGAGCAGGTAAAAAAACTGCAGATAAACTCAAACAAATCAAAATAGATTTAATTTCTCTTTCAAATTCATATTTACATAAAGAAGGAATATCTAGCTTAGTTAAGGGTGAGCTAGAAACTTTCTCTAAACTTAGTGATAATTTTGATTCAGATAAATTAGCTAAGTTAGATAGGATAATTGAATCCAGTGATAAAATACATCAAGAATATAATCAAGCTGAATTAGAATTAAAATCAATTACTAATCTAGATAGTATACCCGATAAAGCAAAAGAAATAGAAGAAAAACAATCTGTTCTAAATGAAATCTATCAAAAGATGTATCATATAAATCAATTAAAAGCTCAACAGCATACTATCCTAGAATCTAATAACTGTCCTACTTGCGGTCAAAATATAGCAGGTATGCCAAGACCTCATATAGATATAGAAGATGATACTCATTTAAAGGAAGTAGCTATTACTTTAACAGAACAAGTAGAAACACTTAAAGAAGAACATCAGATTTTATTAGATAAAAATTATGCTAATGATATACTAGTAATGAAGATATCTCACTTAAGAGATAAAATGAAAGAAGTTAGTAAGCAAGTTACTGATATAGAATCTATGAATAATCCTTATCTAGAAAAGATCATTGAGTTAACTAAAAGCTTAGAAAAACTCAATAAGGAAAAAGTCATTGTAAAAGAAGAACTTGATAAAAAGACTAAGGAAAGTCAATATTTAGATTTCCTAAAAGAAGGGTTTAAAGAGATCAAATCACATGTATTCAAATCACTCTTACAAGAGCTTAATGATAGGACTAACAAGTATTTGATGAATCTATTTGATTTGCCTTGTAGTATAACATTTGATAACATTTCAGAAGAAGGTGAAATCAGTAAGATTAAGACCACAGTAATGTTAGATAATCAAGAAAGAAGTCTAGGGTTATTATCTGGAGGTCAATTTAGACGCGTTCAATTGGCAGTAGACTTTGCATTATCTGATATAGTATCCCAAAGATCTAAAAATCCTATTAATATCAGGATCTTAGATGAATCCTTTAAAGATCTTAGTGAAGAGTCAATGGGTAAAGTTATTGAATTATTGCAAAAAATGAGTGGTAGTACAGTAATAATTGAGCATAATTCAATTATTAAGAACATTGTAAATAATGTCTTTAAAGTCCAGTTAAAAGATGGAGTTTCTAGTGCAGTCTAATACTTTGGAAGCTATATTAAAAGAATGTACAAAACCAGGGCACGAAGTTCGTATAATGCAAGATCATATTACAATTGTCAATACTTCAGCAAATACATATCAATGTATTAATATCTCTCGTGAAATGATGCATGGTTTAGAGTTTAATGATCAATTTTGGATAGATGATTTTATTGACTATATAGCTAAATCTACTAATGCTTTTACTTTTGAACCTAGATATATGAGGAATTTCGATGAGTTAATGCATAATATTCTAAATTGTAATAATACACCAGGTAAATTGTATCCAGATTAAGTACTTGACATCACAGTATTTTAATGATATAATAATATATGCGTAGAGTAAGAATCGGTACACTTAATAAAATTGAAGTACATTCTAGTATATCTGATGACAGTTTCAAAGTAGAAAAAGAAGATATGGCCGCTGATAAAGAAACATATTGGATATCATGTGCACAGAAGAAAAATCCATATGAAAATAGTTTTAGTTATATTAATAAAAAAGATATTTTTATAAATAAAGAGGATATAAATAATCATGACTACTTCGCCATCCACAACTGATAAACAAGAATCAGGTTTTCATTTAAAGAAAATTACTAATCTTAAAGAAGCTGCTCTTAATAAAGAAAGCTTTATCCCAGAATCTGATCTTTCTATTCAAGCAGATGATTATCTCCTTCAGTATGAATATAAACGTAATGAAACTCAGAAAAATGTTACTATTAAACCAGGTGCTTATAATCTAGCTAAAGGTATGGCAGGTATTGAAGTACAGCCTATGGAATTTGTAGAAAAGGAACTATTGACTTCTATTACTAACACTAAAAACATTTTAGATGAAGCTAATATCTTTTTTAATAATCTTCATATTTATGAAGAACTTAAACAGCCTAAAAAACGAGGTGTATTATTATACGGTAAACCTGGTCAAGGTAAATCAGTTTCAATTGTACAAGCAGCAAAGGATCTTCAAAAGGCAGATCCTAATTGTGTTATTATAAACTGGCCTACTTCTGAACTAGAAGCCAGTCATGTATTTAAATTCTTTACCAGTTATAGTGAATATACTCCCGAATGCTCAAAGCTTATTTTAGTTATTGAAGACATTGGAGGAGGCTCTCATGAAGGATACAGTCGTCGAGATGAAGTAAGTAGTAGTTTATTGAACCTATTAGATGGCATCAATAACGTATTTAAAATACCTACCCTTATTCTCAGTACAACTAATCATCCTGAAAACTTGATGGCCTCTCTTGCCGATAGACCAGGTCGATTCGATATGATGCTTGAAATAGTGAGTCCTCCTTATGATGAACGAATCGACCTGGTAAAGTTTCTTGCTAAACGTGAACTTACAGAAGATGAAAAAGAAGCTCTTAATGGTAAAATTAATAAAGGTGCTGAAAACTTTTCTATTGCTCATTTACAAGAGATTGTAATACGTAGTCGATTACACAATAAATCTATTAATACTGTTGTTAAAGAATTGATAGCTCATTCTCAAAGTTTCAATAAAGATTTTACTAAGCCTAAAAAAGCTGGCTTTGGATTCATGGATGATTAGTAGATATCCAATACAATTTTTAGTTAATAATTCTGATAATAAAGAATTAAATAAAAATGGTTTTAAATGTGCCAAAAATACTCATTCGCATATAAATTGGACAATTACAAAAGGAATAGATCCTGTAATTATTGATACTTTATTTAAGTATAATAAAGGTGCAAATCATTTAATAGCCTTATTAAATAAAAATAGTAGTGTATATGACTAACTATAGGCATAATAAGATAATATATTCAAAAGAACCCTATGGTGAGTATAGATCATGGGTTATTATGGATGATCCTAATTGGATTATAAATAAACATGATAGAGAAGTATCTCCACATGTTACTGGAAAAGTTAGTAAGAAAAGCTCAAAGTTAAATAATGGAATTGGAAAACTTCATAAAGAATCTACTAGATTTGGTTTAGATTTCATTAAAAGTATGTTAGAATGAAAAAGATTAATTTAACTAATAAAAGATTCGGTAGACTTCTAGTTACTAATCACTATGAAAATATAAAAGGTAGATTATGGTGGACATGTCAATGTGACTGTGGAAATTTTAAATCTATTAGAAGTCAATGCTTAATTTCCAGTAATACTAGATCTTGTGGATGTTTAGAAAAAGAAGTTAGAAATAAACATATAAAAGATAAAACTTTGCCACCGGGGAAAGCTAATGGAAATGCATTATATTCTACTTATAAATCTCATGCTAAATTAAGAGGATTAGAATTCTTTTTGTCAAAAGAAGAGTTTTTAAATATAACAAGTAAAAATTGCTATTATTGTAATACAATCCCTAAATCTAAAAACTATGTAAATAGTAGAACTAATGGACCTTATATCTATAATGGTATAGATAGGATGGATAATAACATAGGATATTTAATTGAAAATTGTGTACCTTGTTGTAAAACATGTAATTTTGCAAAAAAGAAAGTACATACTTATGATTTTATAAACTGGGCAAAATCCATAGCAAAAAATCATGGAATGGTCGATAAATGCTGATTTTATCCCTGGATTTATCGACCAAGCCTGGTGTAGCCATTTTTAAAGATGATAAGTTATTACATGCATCTACAGTATTCAATGATATGACTGTAGAAGACTTTGGTGATTATCCCTTTAACTATATCAAGTTTTGTCAGTATACTATCAATAAATTAGTTAGTTATATCAATCAGTTAAATTATAATTTTCATGATTTTGATAAGATAGTCTTAGAAGAGACTACAACCTCTAGACAGAACTATAGCCAAAAGAAACTAGAGTTCCTACATTACACTTTATTGTTGACTTTATCTAATTTAAAGAGTAAAATAGTATATATCAGATCTGAAGTCTGGAAAAGGATGAATGATGCAAAAATGTCGAAAGAAGAAAAATCGAATAACGCTAAAATCCAGAGGCTCAAAAAAAAGACTGGTAAAAGGCAAGTCAGGAAAGACGAAGAAGGTAATAAAATCCGCAAAGTTACAAGACACGACGCTTACATTAGACGATGCAATGAACTATTCGGAACTGTATTTGGACGCAAAGAAGAAGATGCAGCGGCTGCTGTACTCCTTGGTAGAGCCTATTTAATGAATGCACCTATTTGTGACGGAAAGATCACTGGAGGCCTAATCAAATGATTATTAATATAATTCCAGCTCCTACGCCTAAAAAGGCAGTTGTATATGATCCTATTAAAGATGAAGTAGTATTTGAAACTGCTGATGTTATAGGCCTTGTTGAAGTTATAAATCCTGATAATGAACAAGAAGGTGTTATAATTCCAATGTATATGTGTTCCAATTCAATGGGAACCTTTTATCCCCCTCAAATGGATATTAATTTCCTTGAATTAATACCTATGAATAAAGATCTAGATCTAAGTAAATATGTAGACACAATTAATGAGCTTAAGAAATATTATCAAGAGATTGAAGAAGGTATTATAGAAGTTGAGACAAAGGGAAATGTTAGTAGTATTAAAAGATTTATTAAACCTTCCAAGAAGGATAAACCTAAAAATGACTAGTAATGAATTAAAAGTCGCATGGCAACATAGAATCAATAATAATGACATATTGAAGATTAAGCATAAGAATATGCGAACTGTTTACTTTTATCCTATGTCATATGAAGAAAGTGTATTTCATAAGCTTTCTGGCTGGTGGGTAAATGTCCAGACTGGTGATACAATAGTTAGTGAAACTATTAAGATTAAACAAGATGATTTACAGAATTGGAATATAGTAGAAAGTTAATATGGATCTGAAATTGCGACCAATGGAAGAGAAAGATCTTCAAGTAACATTTGACTGGAGAAATGACCCTGAAGTATTAAAGCATGCTCAAACTTCTAATCCTATTTCATTTAATGAACATGAAGCTGTATTTAAGTTTAATAATGCAGTTAAGTTAGTATTTGAATATAATGGAGATCCTGCAGGATATGTATCTGTTACAAGAGATCCTGATGATAGTATAGGTGAGTGGAGCTTTCACATGGGATCTAAATACAGAGGTAAAGGACTAGCTGAAATAATGCTTAAAGCTGCCTTATATTACTTAGCTAAAGAAGAAGGATATACTGGTCTAACATCAGCTGTATTGAAACATAATAATATATCAATACATTTACATAAGAAACTGGGATTTGAATTAACAGGCACTAAGAATAACTTTAATGAGTACTATTTAGATTTATGAATAAACTTATTGAAAGTTTAGGTTTTGTTAAAGGATCATATGGAAAAGATATTGATAATATAGGAATTGGCCTTTGGGATGATATGTATTCAATGCCAATTTTCTGGATATCTTATCCTCAATATATAAAAAAAAGAGAATTTAATATTTATGTCAGAAGATAAAAAAGAAATAACATTGTTAGCAAATGAATATTTTAAACTTGATGAACAAGATCCCAAAAGTCTATTTTGTGGATTAAACATATTTGTTAGAAATAATGCATATAATATAGTGAAAGTAGTATCAGACCACGAAAGTATTTTGATATCAATAGAAAAGAGTAAGAAGTGAAATACTTGTTTATATTGTTATTTATAACAGGTTGCGCAGAAATGCGGCCAACTACTACTATATTTCTTAAAGAAGATAATAGCCAATTGAATAATCTAATGGGCGAAGAATGTAGTGAATCAGGATATGTACTGGATAAAGAAGAACATAGACTTATCACAAGTTATAGTAATTGTCTTATTCATAAAGAACGTCATTTAGGTGATGTTGAATTAAAACAATGGATGAGAGATGATCCAGATAAACAAAAGAATGGAGTAGAGCAGTTAAGATGAAAAAAAAGAAACCTAAAGTTCTTAATAATGTAGTAACATGTTATGATTGCGATGATACTCTTGTTAGATGGATTTGGGATGAAAATGAAAAGGAAGAACTTAAAGATAAACTGGTTAAGTTTGATACAGGCGGAACAGGTTATAATCTACAATATGTTTGGCTACAACCAAATGATGAAGTTATAGAGAATTTAAAACAAAATGCTCTAACAGGTGGAAGTATTGTAGTATGGTCAGCAGGTGGGGATGTTTGGGCTAAAACTGTTATTGAAACGTTAAAATTAGAACAATATGTAGATGTTATTATGTCTAAACCTACAAAATATGTAGATGATCTTCCATGTGATGAATGGATGGGTAAATGGGTAAGAGTTAAAAAAGATGGATCACTTCATAATCTAATAGCTATTAAGGAGTAATTATGAACTTGATTAGATATCCAAATCCTATTCTTAATCAGAAGTCTGAAGAATGTACAGAAGCTGATTTACCTTTGATTAAAGAATCTTTACCTAGAATGACACAAATAGTAGATGGTTTAAAAGCGGCTGGATTAGCTGCTGTACAAGTAGGTATTTCAAAAAGATTTTGTATTGTTAAAGATCATGCCGGAAAAAACAATCTTCTTATCAACCCTGAATTAGTAGAAGGATTAGATTTAACTTCTATGAGAGAAGGTTGTTTAAGTCTGCCTTTCTTTTTTGAGTCTATTGATAGATTTGAAGAAGTTACTGTTAAATTTAAAGATGAAAACTGGGCAGAAAAGACTGCTGTATTTACGGGCATAGAATCCCAATGTCTTCAACACGAATTAAATCATATGAATGGAACTCTTATATTTGATACAGTTAGTAAAGTAAAACAAGACATGTGGATTAAGAAGGCTAAGAAAAAGGGTGTTCTATGAACTTTTACTTTTATAATCCATTTGACTGGGAAGATGATGAAGTTACTAAGAAGATGGAACTAACTAAACAAGCTGCTGAAAAGATCTTTAATGATACTAGTTGCTGGCATCAATGGCTAACTTATACTGGCCTAAATGAAGTGGATCAGTATTGTAAACTTTGCGGGGAAAAGAGAGATCCCAAATGCCAAAAGTAATTTGCATTAGTGATACTCATACCAAACACAAAAAGTTAACTATAGAACCCTGTGATATACTTTTACATTCTGGAGACTATTCTAGTATTGGCAGAATACACGAAGTAGAAAACTTCCTAGACTGGTTCTCTAAACAGCCAGCTAAACATAAGATCTTTATAGATGGTAATCATGATGGTTTATCTCAGGAATATCCTGCATTGTTTAAATCTATACTGGCTACTCATCCAGATGTGACTTATCTAGATCATTCCATGGTAGAAGTAGAAGGATTAAAAATCTGGGGAAGAAGTACTACACCTTCATTTTATAATTGGTATCATATGGCGGATAGAGGAAGTCCTATGATGAAGTCTACACTAAGTATAATCCCTAATGATATTGATATCTTATTAACTCATGGTCCTGCAGCAGGTATACTAGATTTATGTGCACATGGCGGGAGAGTTGGCTGTGAAGATTTACTCAATGAATTAGAAAGAATTAAACCTAAGTATTTGATATTTGGGCATATTCATCATTCAGCAGGTCAATTAGAAGTTAACGGTATTAAACACGTTAATGCTGCAATCTTAAATGATAACTATGAGTTTAAGAATAAGCCAATTATTCTTGACATTTAATTCAAAATAAGATATAATTAAATAATGAACTTTATTTTGAAAAATTCACATTTACTTAATCTGTTAGCGATTATGTTATGTTCAATGTCTTTAGTATTATCAGTGCTAACTGGTGCGGCTGGCTTTGCAATTTTAGACTTTTTATTTTTAATAGCAAATTCATATCTTTTAATATGGAAATTCGATCATTTAACTAAACAACTGGAGCAAAATAATGGGCAGTAAATCAAAGAAAAAGAAACAACAAATGAATTTTAGTGATGCAGTGAAATATCTATCAGATCTTCAAGATCAAAAGCATCTTGAATATACTAAACATTTCACACAAACTTTGTCTACTATGAAAGTCAGACTTGAAGCTCTAGAAGATGTTGTTCTAGAAAAACTAGGAGAAACAGAAGATTCTATTAAAGAACGTATGATGCTTCGTGTTGAAAAAATGCAAGGATTCAATGAATCAACTAATGATGTTCTCACTGGTAGTGTTATACGAATTAAAGTTAAAGAAGAAATTGTAGGACAAGAATCTCCTACTAATCCAATGCAAGATGCATATATGGTTGTTGGAAGTAATCAAATTAATCCAGCTATTGATATTGCTGTTCTTGGAGCTAAACTAGGTGAAACTAAAGAACTTATTCTTGATGATCCAACTAATGCTGAAATCAAGCGTAAAGTTACTGTAACTGTTCTCAAAATCTTTAAAGGTGAAGAGACTAAAAATGAAACCAAAACTGAAGCAGTACAAGAAACCCAAGCAGTTGAAACACCTCAAGAAGCCATTGCTGCCCAATCTTAGTAAGATTTTAACTGATGATTTAAAGTGGTTACAGCCATATTTAGAGTCAGTTAAAGATCTAGTTCCTTTGCGCAAAATTAAAAAGATAGATTACTATATGAATAGGAGTCATCAATTTAATGAGCACCATAAGGCTATTACTCATAGATTAGCTAATAATAAAACTCACCTTATTTTTATTAGAACTGATCTTCCTAAAGAAAAACGCATACCTTTAGAAATGGATAATCAAGAAGACTGTTTATTTTTTCTCAGTCACGAACTGGCCCACTGTATACCTGAAGGCTGGGAACATGGCAAAGAACATTTTAAACTAATGAGTCAAATCTTTGCTAAGTTTGGTGAAGTATTATATGATATTGGATTTGAGAAAGACCGTAATAAGAAATGAAAACATTATTAGAATCATTTAATTATACATATAAAGTAGATTATTCTACTAATCCTGTATTTGATTGTAGATTTCTTTGTATTGCATTTTATAATGATAAACATTGTACACATGAGACATGGTATCATGGAATTAAGTTATATGACTTCTAAACAAGATATAACTAAGAAGTATACAGTAAGAGAATTGTTTGATACTGTTCGTAAAGGGATGACCTGGAGAGGTAAATCTCTAGATAATAAGATCGATAAGTTTACAACTGCCAGAATGTGGCTTAAGGAGGACGATATAACCCAAGGAATTTTTGCTGTTAAATCATCTACAATGCATGATAATTACTGCAAATGGTGTAAGGATAGAGGAATAACCGGAACCACAGTGCTTACTATTGGGCAATTAGGTAAATTCTTAATTGCTGAATTTAAGTATAAAACTGAAGGAAACTCTAAACACTATTATATAAATAAAGACTTGAAAGAAGATGATGAAGCAAAAAAGAAAAGGCAAGAAACGCACCTCAAAAGAAAAGCTAACACAAAGACCAAAGAAGATAGCTAAAAAGAAGAAGCTTTGGGGACTAGAAAGATTAACTTTTAATAAAGCTGCTCAGCAGTATATGGATCAAGATTACATTAGTAAGCTAGGTGATGACGAAAAAGAATGGTTATCACAGTTTAATAATGAATACTATGGTAATACATTAAATAAGGACTGGCGTAAGAATTTACATCTTAAAGAGACTAAGAAAGCTATTTATGATGGAACTAATGCTCGTAACAGAGATATGTATAATAACAGATATAAATATAATGAAAATGAAGGTGGAATTGCTATACCCAATAGTATGAGTGAGTATACATCACCAGAAGAAGCAATAGTAGACTTCATATATATTAAGAAAAAGATGCTACAATTCATGGAGGATGCTAGAGCTAGTGGTTTAAATGAAAAGGAAGTACTTAATTTAACTAAGGTTACATTTGATTTAGATTAAAATGATTAATATACAAGAAATAATTGGTTGGATAGGTAGTATAGCATTTGCAGTATGTGCTTTACCACAGGTATGGGATAGTTATAAAAAGGGCCACTCTAAAGGACTTACCTGGGGGTTTTATATACTATGGGTAATAGGTGAAATCTTTACCTTTCTTTATGTACTTCCAATGGGTAAAGCTCCTATGATTTTGAATTACGGTTTAAATTTAATCTTCTTAGGAATTATAGGTTATTATAAAGTTAAACCTAGAAAAGTTAAAAGAAATAAGTCAGATAAAAAACCTGCTTTACATTTGGTGAAATAATGAATGAATTAGTTAGAAAATTAGGATATTATTATTATGCTTCTGATCAATCTGTTAGAATAGCAAGCATGTGGCATTATTCAAAATATAACCCATATATTATTTATCAAGGATTTACATATAATAAATTAAATGTTGATTCATCTGGAATGTTAACCATAACGGGTTACAATGAATGAACTACTAAAACAAGCTGGATATAAATATCGTATAACTAGTACATTTAGTGTTAGTATACCGCACGTATGGCAATATTCACAAAGATATGATACTTTACATGGTTTATTTAAAGAGCTGTATGAGGATAAACTAGAAGATATGATTAATTCAGGTTCAATGTTATCTTTAATTCCTAAAAGTTAATCATCTTCTATGGAACTGAAGTACCAAGCATCTTGATCTATACCTTCAATAGATTGTCTAACTGCTTCAACTACTAATGAATAATGAAAATTATCCATTTGCCAGTAATCAGTCATTAAAGTATACTCACCATCTAGTAAACGTACTTGATATCCATGATTATCTATTCTTTTAAAGAGTTCATTCATATTATGACTTGTATAAATTTGATTCAGCTTGTCTACGAGCAACTAAGCCAGGCATTACTTTGCCGTTAGCTTTATTCCATAATAGAAAACTATCAGCAGCATCTTGCCAGTTCTTAAAATTAGTACATCTAAGTACTGTAGATTGTTTGAAATTTCCTATACCTATGTTATATGATAATGAACATAAAGCTGCAAATTGATTATCATTAACGTTTACAGTTAAAAGAGCTTCTACTTTAGGACAAAATTCAGCATTTAATAAATCTTTAAGTAATTGAGAAGCTGTTGGCTCATCAATTGGATTATCTTTCATTGTAACCAGTGTGCCGTCTTGATAATGAGTGCTACCGTAACCTATTGTGTAAGGTTCAGCTTTAGTTGCAGGATCTGGATATGCATTGGATCTGAAGCCCTCTGCATTTTTGATCAATGCTAATCCTGCGTCATTGATCTGGCGTGACATATTATTGACCGTTATTCTGAGGCATTCCTGGTAGACCAGCTGCATTTAATTGATCATCTAATTGCTTTTTACGGTTCAAAGCATCTAATAGATTCTGAGGATTAGCTTGCATAGTTTGAGGAGATGGACTAGGAGGAGTACTTCCAGCCATTGCAGCTTGTTCAGGAGTTCTTTGTGCAGGCATCGCTTGTTGCGGTTGACCTGTATTTAAATCAAGATTTTCAGGGTTATCAAGCTTTTGATCATAAAAATTAGCAGCTTTTAAGTTTCTAAGTGCCTGTAATTTAGCTTGTAATCTGTCTGCTGCGTCATCTTGTGGCATATATTATCTCTTATTCATATGATTTAAAAGGTTGCCAAATCTGGGTTTTGGTTTAGCTTGATTCATATCAGAAGGCGCTGACTTACTATCTTTACCAGTGCTATAATTATTTGGTTCATCTGGAGCAGCTCCACCACCACCGCCACCAAAACCATTTGGAGCAGTTCCACCTGAACCTGAAGCTCCAGGTCCATCACCACTTGTCGTTGAACCTGCGTCAGTTTTTCCACCGACATTGCTAATATTAAGAGTAATTGGGGCTTTAGGATCACTACCTTTGCCTTTACCACTCTTTTTTGATCCAGCACCACTGCTTGTTTCAGTACTGCTACTACCAGAAATAGTTACAGTTACGGTACCAGCACCACCAGTGGATGCACCACCTGTTGCTGCTCCGCCAGTTCCTGCTCCGCCAAGACCACTACCTACACCACCAGTAGACGCACCACCTGGGCTAGATCCACCAGTTTCTGTATTAGTATGAGTTGGAGAGTTTCCACTCCCTGAACCTGCACCTGTAGCTTTAGACTTATCTTCTGGAGCAGGTTTAGCCGCTGCTGGAGCTGCTGGGGCAGCTGCAGGAGCTTTTTGAGCTGCCATTTGTGCGGCAGCTGGGTCTTTTGACGCTTGTAAGGCTTTAAGGGCTGCCATTTTAGCTGCCATCTTAGTTTGATCATCGTCTTGCATATCATATTCTGACATATTAGTATTTCCTCTTTAAACGTTCAAATTTGACCTATACTGAGTTTTTCTATCTTTTAGCTATCTTGCTACCTATTTCTTATTAAAACCTTTAGTAATCGAATCTAGAGCCTTTTGTCTAGCTGTTTTTTTAATATCTTCATCATCTTCTTCCTTATCATCACCAAATGGATCAAATATCCAATGAGATGTATCTATAGGCTGAGGATTAGGTGATCCAGTAGGACCATTTTGGAAGTTACCATCCATAAATTATAGATTCTTATTAGGGTCCATATCTTTAGCTTTACGTCTAGCTGGTTTACCTTCTTGGTCAATTGCATTAGCTTCTTCTTCTACAGCCATTTCATCATCGTCATTATCTGTCAATGGCTTGGTTATTGAAGGAGAATTTTTTTGAACAATATGATTAACTAGCTTGTGAAATCGTTTATCATGTTTACCTGTTTTCATATTAGTAGCTTCCTTTTAAATGATCACTTAGTTTCTTGAACTTCTTTTGTTTAGGACGTTTTTCACCTTGTGCACTATATGCTATAGCAACTGCTTGATTTTGAGGTTTACCAGAAGCAATTTCTGTACGAATATTCTTTTGAAATGCTTGTTGTGAACCTGATTTATCTAATGGCATATTATAGTTTATCGTACAAAGACGATACTCCACTTACAGGTTGTTTATTTTTAAGTGCATTACGTTTATTAACAATTTCTTCAGCATCTTCATCTGGTTGAACAGAAGGTTTATTAGGAGCTTGAGGAGATTGTTTCTCAGCTACATATTTAGAAGATGCATCATTTTTAATGAACTTAGCTAACTTGTGAAATTTACTTAATGGTACTTTCATTTTCATAATTAATATTTCTTATGGTGTGACAAAGCATTAAACTTTTTTGCACCATATTTCTTGCGACCAATGCTAGCAGCTACTGCGGCAGGATTATCTACCTTACCACTTAGATGTTCTTTTAACTTTTGAAAACGACCACCGCCTCCAAGTTTCATTGATTTCTTCATTATTGTCTACCTCCTAAAAGTAGTTGAAATAAAGTTACCAATCCTTGATGAGTATCTAAGCTTATTAGATCTATCAAATAGACCTTATAACATAGAAATCCAAGCATTGATAAAACAGAAAGTCTATATAATACACTTATTATCTTCATATTAGTAAGGTTTCAAAAAGTCATTTATATATTTTAAAGGTACAGCTTCGCCCCAGTTGGTTTCTTCACTAGCGGCAAATATAACTCCAACTACATTACCGTATATATTAACTAGTGGAGATCCACTATTACCTGGATAGGTTAATACATTAGTTTCTAAAGATGGTTGTTTAATAATACAAATATTCATTGGTATGCCTAAGAAGTTTATTTGCATAAATTCACGTCTATGTCCATGACAATCATCTGGAAGTATTTCTTCTAGACCAATTGTAATTAAACCATATTGTTTGGTCATACCTTGAGCTATGTTCATACCCTGTCTAAGCGGATAACCTACTGATAATACTGTTTCTTGAAGATCTACACTACTAGCTATCGATAGACCTTTATAGCCTTCCAGACCTTCTACAAGACAAAGATCATCTTTTTCATATACTTCTAATATTCTACGAGGTATAAATCTATCTGAACTAGGAGCATCAGCTACCATAACAATGCCATCTTTTCCAAGTTCACATACATGACCATTAGTCATAGTATAAACTTTACCAGATGGAGCTTTAATTTCAAATCCAGTACCGCTTCCTCTGATAGAAGCACCCTCTGGATTTCTAATCATTAATACTTGACTACCAACTTTAGATTCAATATAATCTAAATGCATAGCATTAGAAGCAACTGAGCATAATACTACAAATAGACCTAATGAAAGAACTGCAAATGTAGTCATAAGTGATTGTTTTAGAGTATTAAAAAGCTGTTTAGCATAAAAAGCTTGATCATATAAATGATCTTTACATGAATGTAATATTTTACTTAAAGAATGAAGCTTTTTATTCAATTTCTTCTTTAGTTTTTTAGTATCCATACATTAAAACCTCTTCTGGATCTACATCAGTTAAAGCAGTTTTCTTTTTAGACTTAATAGATTTTTCTTCAGGATAAGGTTCAGTTTCATTTATCTTCTTAAGTATAGAATTATCAAATGGAACTTCAAATTGTTCAAAGTTTCTTCCATTGTGATCAGTAAATGTTTTGTATTTAGCTAACATTAAAGGAATATATAAAGGAGTACTTTTAATACATTCTAAAAGAGCCTGTTCTGCACTATCACCTTTAGCTTTAAGTCCTAATGCTTTTACAGTTAATGTCTTATTTTCATAAGTACAAGGAATAGATAACATTAGCATAATTTATTACTCTTTCTAATATTATCATTATAAAATGAATCTAATGATTTAATATTTTGACATTTAGTACAAGTTTTAGCCATATTATTTATTAAGTAAAGGTATTAAATTATGAATTATAGCAAGAATTGCACCAATAGCAGTAACTATAAGTCCGCTATATATAAAAAATCCTTTTACTCTTTCCATCTTTTTTTCTGATTGAGTATATTTATCTTCTAACAAAGTTAAACGTTGTTCACTAGCAGTAGAACGTCTTTCATGTTCATCCAATACTACTGTATTTTTTGCTAACATTTGATGCATTTCATCAAATTTACTATCAAGTTGACGAATGTCATCTTTTAGTTCTTTTAGTGTAGCTATAAATAAAGTATCTATTGAATCACTCATAAAATATTAAAAAGCTATCTTGTAGATTATTTTCTTATTTTCGAGAAACTCTCGAAATTTGTATAATCTTAGCAAGATCTTTACGCTCCCTTTGTTTCGGTAGATATCTAATCTTTTGGTTTTTCCTTTTGAATAACGCATTAAATATAGTCCTTAATATACTTATTAGTCTCATTATTTATATATCTTTTCACCTTGAGCCTGTAACGGATCAATAATAGCTCTGTAATCTGGATCATTCTGATATAATGCAAAATTAGTGGCAGCTAATGAAGAACTTCCTCTTTGTGCTGCATCTTGTAATGGTCCAGCATATTTACCTAGAACCTGTGGATTTGATTGAACTAATTGAGATAATTTATCTAAACTATGTGCAGCAAATGGAGGAGTATATGTATTAGCACCTGCGTTTTGTTTAGTTTGAGGAGAATTTGCAAGACCTCTTGCATTTACTCCGCCCATACCTGCAGCAGCTAATGGTGTAGCAGCTTCTGCAGTAGCACTTGCTACTCTAGATAATTGTCCAGCTACATTAGCACCTTTATAAGCCATTGCTCCAGCTCCACCTAATGCTTTACTCATAGGTGATCCAAATGGGGAACCAGCTTGACCATAATCAATAGCTCTAAGTTGTCTACCAATTACTGGTGCTTCAGTTTCTACTGCCGCAGCTAAAGTAGGATCTAATCCTGCTAATTTTTGTGTTATAGCTTCTATATCACTTCTAGTTGCTGATCCACTTGGAGTATCTGCAGTTATACCATAATTCTTAATAAAGTTTCTAGTAGTATCAGAAGGCATTCCAAGATCTGTCTTAGCTCCAATGTTTTTATTTACCATACTAAGATCTTCTAATTTTGCAGCAGCTTGACTAGCAGGATTAGCTGAATCAGTGTATTGTTTTAAAACTTGAGCTTTTTCTAATGGAGATTTACCTGCAACATCACTTAATGCATTATTTCTTGAAACAGCAGATTGAGTTGCTTTATCTCTTAATATAGCAGCAGATTCAGGATCAATTTGATCTAAACTTTGTAGAGTTCTTTGTAGATCAGCTTGTGATCCAATATCTGATGGATTAAGATCATTAACAAATTTTCTAATTTGAGGAAAGTTACTTCCTACGTCTTTTTGAACTTGACCAATATTTTGTAAAGTTTGTTGAGCTTTGCCAACTTGTGGACTAGCTAATCCTTGTTGTTGAAGAACATCAGCTTTAGTTTGAACAGAAGCATTTTGAGCTTTTCTAATGGCCGAAGTTTGATTACTTACTGCATCTACTTCTTGTTTAAATCCTGCAGCAAATGTAGGATCAACTTCATTTAAATGATTATATACTCTCTCAAGAGTTGCAGTATCACCTTGATCAGATAATTGAGCAGCTTTCTTAATGAAAGCAGTTATTCCATCTGGAGTTATATTATCACCAGTAACTGATTCTGCATCAATCTTAGATACGCCCATTTCTTCTAGTGCTGATTTCAAATTAGAATATGCATCATTTGCAGCTTGACCTGCTGTACTATAAGTACTTTTAATACTCTTTCTTAATTGACTTGCTAAATCAGCAGCTAACGGTTGAACTTCTTCTAAATTAGGATTACCAGCTGCATTACCTAATGCATTAGACATTTGTTTAGCTTCTGCAATAGGAATTTCAGTCTTAGGAGTATATGTTTTATTTACTTGTGTAATAGATTGACCACTAGTTGGTTCTCCACCAAGATTACCAGCTTGACTTTGTGCACTTTTAATATTTTGCTCAACTAATGGAGCATTTACACCGGGTTCAGTTGGCGCAGCTTGAGGAGCTGCTGGTTGTGCAGGAGGTTGAGCTTGTTTAAGTAAGTTTGGTTGTTCTGCTGGATTTGGAAGTGCAGAAGGAGGTTGACCTTTACCTTGAACAACAGTATTAGTTTTAGTAAATGGTCCACCGATTGCATTAGGTTCGCCAATAGTACTAGTACTTTGTTTTACAGTATTTTCAGTAGTATCATAAAGAGTATCAGCCCAGTTTTTCCAGAGTTTATCTTGCACATTAGATGCTTCACTAAGAGATACTTTAGCATTCTTAATAGCTAAGAAAGTTCTAAGGAAGTTTTCATCCATTGGTATAGTTTTACCTTGAGCAGATGCATTAGCAATTTCTTGCTTTATAACTGGACCATATTTCTTAAGTCCATCTTTAATAAAATCAGTTAACTTGCCACCAGTTAAATTAAGTTGTTCACCAGTTTGCTTTAAAGCATCGGCAAAACTTTCATTAATAGTATCAGTAGCAGCTTGACCAGAAGTTTGTGCAATGTTGTTTAAGTTATTCGTAACTTTATTAACAACATCTTCAACAGACATTTGAGCATCTTTAGCAGCAGAGCCAAATACATCTTGAATTTGTTTAGCTGATTCTTCGCCTATAGTATTATTTAGATCAGTTACACCTTGAGCAACTTTAGAAGCTAATGATTCACCTTGTTGAGTGATTGCTTCTCTACCAGCTTGTGTTGCAGTATTAACACCTTCTGCACCTAATGCAGCATTAGCTAATAGTTTGTTAGAAGTATTTTGTCCTAATGAAGATATTACTCCTGGTGCTTCAGCTACTGCCGCACCTGCTCCACCTAATAGTCCACCAAACATTGCTCCAGTTTTAGCAGATTGCATTTTTTGAGCTTCAGTTGCATATGGATTTTCAGTATAACCTTGACCACCAGCAAGAGCTGCAGTTCCAGCAGATTGTGAACCTATATTTAAAGCAGCTTGACCTAATTTACCAAGATTTGCAGCTTGTCCAGCTGCTTGAGATCCAGCTCCAACAACTCCACCACCTAATGCATAAGTTGGAGCAGTTCCAGCTATATTACCAAGCATGAATCCACCAGGAGACTTTTCAGCAGCTCCCTGTATTTGTTGGTTATAAGTATTTTGCATTTGTTCAGGAGTTAAATTATTATAAACTTCACTAGTATCATTGCCAGTTAGTAGATCTCCAACTGGAGCTACAACATTCTTTTCAAAACTAGAAGATAATGCAGATGGATTAAGATTAGGACTTCCAGTTGCTTGAGCAGCAAGTCTAAATGGTAATCCAGCACCTTGTTCAATTCCTCTACCGATACCGGCTGAATTTTGACTTGCTTCTTTTTGACTTAAAGCTTCATATTGTTTTTGCTGTTCTGGAGTTAGTGCATTAAATGCAGTAGAACTATATCCTGATTTCATCAATGAAGATACAGGATCATTAGCACTTTGTCCTTGCAATTCTTGTGCAGTAGGAGGAGCTGAAGACCAATCTGAATTGGCAGCAGGGGCAGATTGCTTTAATTCTGCATCTGTTGGCGGTGTATCATTCCAAGCCATTATTGATTTCCAGTTCTTTGTTGTTTAATACTTAAAGCTTGAGCAGGGGTAATTCCATGTTGTTGTGCATATTGTACAACATCAGGTGAAAATGATTGATTAGATGCACCAGGGGCAGAAGCTGCAGCAGCTGGTGAAGTAGGACTTCCAGTACTCTGTGAAGTTTCATTAGAAAGACCTTTAGCTAAGTCATCAAAATAGTTAGGATTATTTCTAACAAAATCAGGATGAGAAGCTTTTACAAATGCCAGATTTTTTTGTGCAACACCGCTAGAAATATTTCTCATTTGCATCAATGTATCTTTAAGTTGTTGTTTAATTCCATCTGGAACTGCATCTTCAGGTTGTCCAGTAACTTGTTGTAGTAATCCTTGAGCTTTACTATAAAGAGTATTATATTGGTTATGTTGTGTTCCACTAACAGTTGCTTGACCATTATTATAAATAGCAGCTACATCAGCTGATATATTATTAAGTTGTTGATTAGTAATAACTGGTTGATTAAGAGTATCTAAAGCTCTATCAGCATTTACTAATGAACGTCCTGCAGATCCTAATACATTCCTTGAACTTTGACTTAAAAGATTAACTTCTTTACTAATTTTATCTTGTTGACCTTGATTATATTGATCTTTTTTAGTTTGTTGAGCTTGTGTTTTATATGAATTAGATAAATCACGTTGAGCTTGACTAGCTTGAATCTTAGCTTCAGTCTCAAGATACTTAGTAGCATTCATAGCATCAGAACCGCTCATTGCATTCCAAGATGGATCTTTAGCAAGCCATGGTTCATAATGTTGAATTAAACTTTTAAGTCCTTTTGATTGTTGACTATTAGGATCATTCAATTGCGCTTGTTCTTGCGCATTCATATTTTTAATAGCTAAATCTGTCATCATAGATGCAGTTTGTAGGCTTTTAACCATTGCATCTCTACGTTCTTGAAGATTTTGAACAGGTTGATTAGCTTGTGCTTGAATCTGTTTATAAAATTCAGGATCAAACTTTTGACCAGAAGCTAATGCAGAAAATGTACCTAAACCTTCACCAATATTACCAAATAAAGATCTAAGAGCTCCTTGTTTTTGAGCTGCTTGTAATGCTTGATCATTAACAGATGGATCTTGTAATGGATTTGATCCTGGTCCAGAACCTAACGTAGGTTGTGCTGGACTTGGAGTAGGACTAGAAGGAGGTGTTAATGGCGAAGGTGCAGGAGCTGGATTCTTTGGAGCAGCTTGTGGTGCACTTTCTGAAGGTTGACTTGGAGTAGGTGCAGAAGGAGGTTGTGAAGAAAATAATTGTTCTGGCGAAGCCTTAGCATTAGGATCAAAAGAAGCAATAGGCTCTGATCCACCTTCTGGCGAAGTTAATGCAGCTTGTTGTTGTTCAGAAGGAACCGATTGCAGATTATCTTGATCTTCTGAAGTCGATGCGTTTGGTTGAGAAGGAGTACTAGAAAATCCTAACTCTTGAAGCTTTTGTTCAAATTCATCTGGAGTCATATCTGCCATAAATTTTCCTTAAGTAACTGTATTACCTTGATCATCAGCAGGTGTACCAGTTGGAGTTTTAATAGGATTGCTACCAGTTCCAGCTGCATAATTAGCTATACCAGTTCCAACTTTAGCAACAGCTTGTCCAATACCATTATATAAACCAGCTTGAGCATTACCTTGTTGTTCAGCAGCTTGAGCTTGTTTATTAAGTGCATTAGAAACGCCACCGGCTTGTGCCATTTGATTACCAAATTGTTGTTGATATAATCCTTGATTATAAACTTGTTGCTGATTAGCTAAGCCAGTATTAGCAGCATTAAGTTGTTGTTGATTTTGAAGATTATATTGATTTGCGTAATTAGTTCTTTGAACATTTTGGCCAGCTATATTTTGAGCATTAGCTGTATTAAAATTGTTTATAGCATTTTGAGCTTGAGCTTTTTGAGCAGCTTCACCAAATTGTTGACCTTCAATACTTTGACCAAGTTGTCCTGCACCTTGAATAGCTTGTAAGGCTCTTTGTTGAGCTTGAGCTGCGACATTGAATCCTTGATTAGCTGCGGATTGTGTAGCAGCTTCATTGCCAGCTAATTGAGCTGCCATTTGAACACCAGAACCAGCAAGACCACGTTGAGCATAATTTTGAACTAGAGCATTTCTATTACTTTGTTCTTGATTATTAACTTGATTTTGGATCTGATTTAACTGTGCTTTATCCATAGCTGTTAGACCATTATTTTGACCTAACTTTTGTAAACTTTGTAGAGCTTGCATTTGAGCTGTAGTAGCATCAGGGTTTTGTTGATAAGCATTAAGAACAGATTGATTTTGTTGAAAGGTTTGTTCTTGTGCAGGAGTTAATTGTCCTGCATTAGCAATTTGTTGCAATTGAACTTGCTGTTGTTGTATTGTGGGTATATCAATATTAGAATATTGATTAGCACCTTGTTGTGCAAATCCTGCTGCTTGATTAGCTGCATCTTCTTGTGCATTAGCTCCTGCCATACCTGATACTACAGAACCTGCTGCACTTCCTACTAAAGCTGCACCTGCTGCGACTGCTGGGGGCATTATTGTATCTCCTTAATGAAAGTAGTTATATTTTCACAGGTTTTAGTAAACCCTAATTCAATATAACGTTTAGTAGTTTTTTGATTGATACTCATACAAAACATCCGATCTTTACCTGCATCTTTTGCAGTATCTTCTAAATAAGTCAAAAGTATATGTCCGCATTCTTTACGCATAGAACCCTTTAATTCAGGATTTCCAACATAATTGTCTATCCAGGCAAGGGGTCCATTAGTTAAGAATAAACTTACACATAAAATTGGCTTACTATCAACGCTCATTATATAACTAGTTTCGGGCATCATTATGAGCTCTGGAGCTTGTTCCTTATAAAAATCCCACCATGATTTAATCATAGTATATTGAGATTTATCGAACTTTTTAATGATAATTTCCATATATAGTACTTATTAGCCTTCATTAACTAGATACATTATGTTTTACACCAGTACCTGGATCTATAGTAACAGGAGCTGGTCCATTATTAACTTCTGCATTAGAAGCTTGATTTTGTTGATTAATTAAACCAGATATATAGTTAGGATTAGTAATTTGACCAGAATCAACACCTTGTAATGGATTTTGTTTAATTTGATTTAAAAACTGTTGTTTTGCTTGAACTTGTGCGGCAGCTAATATTGCAGCTCTAGCATTAGTTGCCCAAGGACTATTATACCAATTATTTTGTGGATTTGATAATCCACCGGCTTCATAGTGGCCATATGCAACTGCTTGTGGTCCAATTTGTTGAATCATTTGAGAGTATATTTGAGATGCATTAGATGATATAGAAGATAAATCTAAAGGTGAAAAGCCTGATTGTTGTCTTAATGAATTAACATTTTGTATTTGTTTTTGAAGTTGATCTCCAACTGCTTGATTTTCTTTAGCATCTTGAGCAGGATTCATCATTTTAGCATTAACTCTTCCAACCGCATATTGTGCAGCTTGATTAAGCGGTAAATTTTGTCCATATGTACTTACTGTATTATTTAATCCATTACTTACTTGTGTTGTAATTGTATTCGCATATGAATTTAAATTTTGTTGAATAGCTCCGGTTAATCCTTGAGCATTTAAAGTAGGAGCAGTATTAACTGATCCTGGAGTTAATTGATTAGGATTAATACTTTGATTACCAACTGTAATATTACCATTCGTATCTCCTTGCAATTGAGCAATTTGTTGCAATGATTGTATTTCAGGTGCAGTTAATGTATTTTGAAGATTAATATTAGTTGCTGGTGTTTGTTCTGATAAATATTGTTGTATCATTGAATTAATATTACCTTGGCCTATTAATCCAGTTAATCCTGCTTTATTTATCGCATCGGCAACAGTATTTTGAGCTTGAGTATATTGTTGCTGTTGAAGATTTGTTATATTAGTTGGCTGAGCTGATAATTGTTGTAAATATCCACTCAATATCCCTGACTGCTGTGTAACAGGATTACCATTTGCATCAGTTTGTGGACCATAAAGTCCAGTTTGAATATTATTAGCAGCTTGTTGAGTTCCTTGAATAACATTTTGTCTTTCACCAGCTGCATTTTGAATAGCTTGATTTTCTTGATTAGCTAATCCATATTGACCTAGTAGATTAGTTCTAAGATTTTCTAATGTAGATCTATTTTGAGGAACATTTTGAGTTAATAGTTGATCTAAAGATGTTTGTCCTTGAGAATAGTTAGGATTTTGAAATGTTTGACGAAGTAATTGATTTCTACCGGATTCAGTTCCAGTTAATTGTGCATTTTGAGCTGCAGTGTCTAATGAACTTTTAGCATTTTGATATCCTGATAGATCTGATAACTGTTTAGGAGCAGTATCTGTCCCTGCTTGAAATGCAGCATTTTGGGCTTGTGTTTGTTTGAATGCATCTATATCTGACTGAGCAACATTATTAGGATTATTTATAATAGAATTACCGAAATCAGAAACCTTTTGAGCGGTATAATCATTAGGATTTGCACCAGCTGCTTGTTCTTGAGTATTAAATTGTTGCTGAGCTTGATTTAACTGTGATAAACCCTGATTAGCACTTTGTTGAACACCTTGACCTAATTTTTGACCTAATCCTTGTGCTTGATCAGCATTAGCATTTACATATTGATTTAAATTAGTAAAAGATCCAGAAGATCTTTGTTCTTGAGATGCTGCAGGTGTTCCAGCAGAACTTACACCACCAGCAGATGAAGGAGTGCCAGTTGAAACTCCAGTAGTTGCCCCTGAAATCTGGTTCTTATTTTGTTCGTTTATCTGATCATCAGTACTATCAGATCCACCGGCCAAGGGATTTATGGGCACTTTAATTACCTCTTTAATAACTTATTAATTAAGTTATATGTATTACAAAAGTTACATTATATGTTTTAGTTGGATCTAATCCTGTTATTGTTTGAATTACAATAGTACTTGCTGACGTTCCAATAGTCCACTGTGCATAAGGTGCTACTGTAAAAGTAGCAGGACTAGCTGCAGTATCATTTATTTGGCCTATATATAAAACCTTTGGAGTACCACTTAATCCATGGTTAAAAGTAAATGGAAATTGATTAGACTTCAAAGTGAAACTTTTAACTGTCGCTTGCATATTATCAACAATAGTAAGTTGATTAGCTAGTGCATTACTTAATTGAGAAATAGTGTTATTCAATGGATATAATAGAGTATCTATCCATTTTTGAACATCAGCAGGCATTTGTTCTTTAATGATTCTTTTAACATTTGATAACTTTGCCATTTTACTTGCCAACTCTTTCAGAGTATCCATTATGTATAAATGATATACCATTTAAACGATAAAAAGAATATGCTTCATTATGAGTCAAAGTTACATTCATTAAAGAACATCTTTGTTTTTGTTGAGGTACATATGTTCTAATAGGTAGGGGTTTAACTGTTCCTCCCCAAGGTAATAATCCCCATTGAAAACGTCCCCATTGTCCGCCATATAATCCATTAAGTAATACACTTTCAGTACCAGCTGATAAATCTGTATCAAACCCCATTTTTACTTGATTAAAGAAAGGAACTTGAAATAGTAAAGTGGCTTCTCTAAATTGTTTTAAATTCCCTGGATTTTCAGCAGTTTGAGGTACATATTTCACTACAGTTGGAAAAGCTTTCAAAATTGTAACTTTTCCTAATACCCAGTCATTTATAAAATCTTTAACTGTTACAGTTTGATTTAAACTATTAACTGCAGTTATAATACTATATCTACCATTAGTTTGCCATAAAGCATCTCCAACTACTATATTAGTTAAACTATCTAACCAGACAGTTTTACCAGCATCTAATAATATAGTTGTAGTTCCAGATGAAGTTGCATTATTATTAATTGTTATTGAACTTCCAGATGTAATAGCTATAATTTGAGAATTAACAGGTATTCCAATTCCTGATATAGATTGACCAACATTAAATACAGTTGTATCGGCTATTCCTGTAATTGTAGGAAGTCCTGAAGATGTAACTCCAGTTACACCTTGTAAATTAATTTGAAATGAACTATCGGTATAATCTGTAAATGTACGAGTTTTTCTTTCTTCATCAAATGTATTTGAAGAAGTATCACCTAAATATAAAATATCTAGACTTGGGTGAACAATACCGCATGTTTGACTTAAATTCCATCTAGTCCATGTAGTAGTAAATGTATTGTAAACATATGCTTGAGTTGCAGTTTGATCATTTGAATTATTAATACAGAAGAATATATATTTTCTATCTGATTCATAAGATATACCGAAACTAAGATTTTGAGCAGATACAATATTGGCTTCTAATAGATCAAGCATTTTATCTTCAATTGCTCTAGATATAACAGTTACTCCGGTATCAGATACAGTTACAATACCATATTTAGATAACATGAAAATTAAGTTATTAAGACTTACTGCAGATTCAGCTGAAAGTATAATAGTTGTACTATCAAATAAATCTACACTAAAACTCGTAGGATCATTACCAGTTAAACGATATACACCATCTTGTTTAAGAATAAATAAACTATCTCTAAGTGGAATTACTCTTAATATAGCAGCTTGTGCACTACCAACTTTTATAAAATTTAAAAGTGGAACCGCTTCTGGTTGTTGTGTTTTACTAAAATATAATCCATTAGCAAATTCATCATTTTGAGAAGAAACTGATGTTCCTCCAGGTCCAGGAAGATTAGGACTATAAGCAGTTCCTTGGCCAGAAGTACCAGCAGTTGCATAAAATATACCGCCACCAAAGATTCTTTCTTGAAATAACATTTGACCCGGTAATTGTTGAAAACCAGATTCATAAAATCCATATATAGTAGGAGTTGGACTAGTGGTCCTATTTATTACTCTAATTAATGAATTAGATGTATCTGCTATATTTTGTGCTGGTGATCCTAATGCAAAAACTCTAAAATGTTTAGTAGCTACATTTTCTACTTGTGAAGCAGTATAAGTAGTACCAGCTATAGTTAATGTATCTCCTATTTGAATACCACCTGTACCATTTTGCAATGTTAAAGTTATTGTTCCAGTTGATGTAGCTGGATTTGAAATCTGTATACCAGCTCCAAATGCTAAAGGTGGTAAAAATGGAGCTATAGTTAATGATTCTACAGCAGCAGTACCTGTTGCAGCATTACTTAAAATAACATCAGTTGAATCAATTATAGATGTAATTGTTGTTCCAGAAGGTATTAATGATGAAGTTGCATTATCAAATATAAATTGTCCTGGAGATAATAAAGATCCACTTGAATTTACTATATTTGATAATGTACTAGATCCATTTACTAGATTACCAGTTATTTGAAATGAAGGAACTGTAGATGCTGCAAGTAATGTATCAGTTGAAGTATTTGTTGCATTATTACTTATAGTAACAGTAGTTCCAGTTATATTCGTTATAACTGATCCAGATGGAATATAAGTAGGATTTGTAAGATCTGTTAATGTTTGATTTACAACCAGGAATGAAGTATCTGAAACACCAGTAATTGTATTAAGTCCTGCATGTAAAGTTCCAGTGATTTGTAAACTAACATTCTTACTTAGAGTTACTTGAGTTCCAGAATCGATTGATTGTATAACAGTATTAGCTGGTATACCAGGTCCTGTAACTGGTTGACCTATATCTAATCCTAGTGTAGATAAAAGATTAGTAATTATAGGTGATCCATCTGTTTGAATACCATTTAAATTTATAGGACTAAATATATTAGTTATAGTTGTTCCACCCGGTATACCAGTACCTGTAACTGTTTGTCCTATTGATAAACCTGAAACTCCAATGGATAAAGTATTAGTTGCTGATGTATTGGTAGCAGCATTACTAATAATAATAGTAGTACTATTTACTATTTGTGTAATAACACTACCATCTGGAATATAAGAAGGATTAGTTACATCAGAAACGGTTTGTCCAACATATAAAGAAGAAATATCCGAAATATTATTAATAGTATTACTTCCGGCCGTTAAATCACCAGTTACAGAGTATGATAAACCTCTTATAGTAGTTGGTGTATCACCAGAAACATTAGTAGTATTACCAAATATAGAAAATTGTCCTGATACTGCTAATATATTTAAATTCATATTTTGTTTAGTTTTAGTATTTGCATAAAATGCACTACCCTTAAACAAAGTTACATCTTTTGCAAATGGAGGAGGAGTATTAGCTTGTAATATACCTTCTTGAGAAGGAGATGTATATAATGCTGCTCCATTACGTAAACTTTCAGGAGTTTCATCTGTAAATGTTACAAATCCATTTGTAAGATCTGTTGGAGTTGGATTGGCTTCATAAACTAATGACATTTCATCATTTGGCTCATCATTAGCTGTTGCACTGAATCCTGATCTATATACTTGATAGAAATAATTTACAGTTACACCTTGAGGTATAGTTATATTTAAATCTACATCTTTAGTTAAACCAGATGTGTTTGCAATTATAATTCGTTGACTAGGAACACCTAAAATAAGATTCTTATTTGCATCTTTATAACCCCATACAACCCTATATGCAACTTCTACATCAGTAGGCATAAATCCAGATGTCGCTAGATTCAAAGTAGCATAACCATCTAGCCCAGGTGGTGCTCCAGATGGTACTATAGTATCAGTTAAAGAATCAAGTTTTTGAATACCAGTTGAAGTTGTAAAATATACGTTATTATTAGATTCTACACTTCTTAATTTAGTAACTGAATCTGGCTGTAAATATGTACCTGCATAGTTAATCCAGCCGTACGCATTAAGAGAATCTCTTATAACAAGTGTATGTGTTCCAGTACCTTGAGAAGTTAAATTAACAGCAGGACCATTATTAGTGGAAGATACCTGGAATGATACATCGGTAGCTGATATTACATAATATATAACCCCTGTGTTTAATCCCGCTGGAAGAGTTCCTGTAGTAGTAAATTCAACAGTTTGGCTATTTAATAGACCATTGATTGCATAGTTGATTAAATCAGCCCCTGTATCGACCGCAGATGGGCTAAAATTAAGACTTCTACTATTTTGTGAAGCAGGGGCTGAAAGTGTTATAGAAGTCGTTCCTACTATGGTTATTGTCGTATTAGAAGGTATTCCTAAAATATTAGCATTAGAAGCGTTTATAGCTGCATTACCCTTAGTGTAAGTGGAATTAGCAGACATTGTGATAGTAAACGGTCCAGAACCGCTTATAGATGAAATAGTAGTTCCAACAGGTAGTCCTATGCTACCAATTTGTTGTCCTGCATATAGACCCCTGGTAGATACAATACCAGTTATTTGATTGCTTCCTAGGGTAATAGTGCCTGTAAATGCCTGTTCTACAACAGGAACTGACACAGTTTGACCTGCATAAAGTCCTGTAATAGTACTAACATCAGTTATAATGTTATTACCGCTAGTTAAAATATTACTAATTGTTACTTCTGGAGAATAGAATGCTAGTGTAGTTGGAGCTAAAGGAGGACCATAATGAGATATAACATTATTACCAAATCTGAATATTTGATTAGCTCTATAAGTTGATAATGCACCAAGTGTACCTGGAAGCGTATTATAACCTCTGCGAGGTTCTAGTACACCTTCTCTATCAATTACTACGTTATCAGCTTGAACTAAGCTACCATTTGGTACTTGAGAAATCTGATTTGGGTACGTGTATAAGCCCGCCGCGCGAACAGTAAGTTTTTGCATTAGGTTATCTCCTTAAATGAGTAACCTTTGCAAGAATCAATTGTACCAGATAAAATTCTACGTATAGTACCTTTATCTAATTTAGTATGACGTTTTGCTTCATCTATTGAACTATATACAATACCATTATTATCTTGAATACGTCTATAATGTGCACGATTTTTTAATTTATATTGAATTTCAGGACTTTGCATACATTCTTTAGTACGTTCTGAAATTACTTGTTTTTCTTGTTCAGTTCTTTTTTTACCGTATCTCCAATGTTTTTTACCTTTGGGATATGGTTTTCTTTTAGCATGTTCTTTATTAGATGAACTAATCTTTTGTTTAGTTTCTTCAGTATGAGGAAGTCCGCATCTACCCATTCCACCTTTAGTAGAATTAGTTAATGGACAATCTAGATTTTTAAAGTATTCAATCCAGTATTGTTCAGCTTGATTAAGTTCTTGTAAATTATTTAATTCTTGAACAACTTTAATAATAGGTTTAAATCCATTATTAATTAATGAACGTAACCAGTTACCTTTATAAGTTTTATCTCGTTTAAGAGAAAGAGGATAAGTATGTGCTCTTGGTCTTCGTAAACCATTTGCAGATTTACCAATATATCTTATTTCAAAAGTTTGTGGATCTTGTAATGCATAAATTATATACTTTGTATTCATACACTACTTATTAAAACCTTCTGTATGGTTAAAATCTGCGATAGGGGTTCTGATTAAAAGTCGTATACTGATTAACAACTTTTCGAGTAGCACCTTCCACACGATTGGAAATAAGTTCTCTAATATTATGTTCCATGTCTTTCAATCTGTCAGCGGCTATTTGAAAATTCTTATCATCACCTAATGATGCAAGAAGTTTAACTGCGACTTTTTGTGCTAACAAACTAAATATTTCTACTGGAAGAATTGGAATTGGACTTTCACCAGCTAAACAAATATAATCACCAGTGCTAATTCCATATGTGCTTAGGTCAGCTGGAAATGTAGCTGTATTTGTAGTAGTATCAATTGTGATATCAAGATCCATTGTCATGAGTTCAAATGGAGGCTTAGCTTTTACAACATCAACAGTAATAGATAAAGTTCCACCGGTACCAAAATTAGTTGGAACAAGATTAACAATAGCTTGATTTGAAGAAACTGAAGTTATTTGTGAACATGCAGAAGTTAATATCAATTTATTTGGACGTTTAAAATAATAAAGTTTAAGTGTTTGTCCAGCAAATGATGAAGCTGCTGGAGAAAGTATAACTTGATTATCTCTTAAAAAGAAAGCTTGTAATGCAAGAAAATTATTAAAATAGTTATTGAATACTGCATCTTCTGCATTAATTTCAGGTAATGATCTTTCATTAGGCTGTTCAGCTTGAACAGTAGGATTAACTAAAATTGTAACATTTCTTAATTTAGCACCAATTGCTCTACTAGGTATATCAAAAGAAGCAGTAGTACCATCTACAGGTAAAAGAACATAATCTACTAGATATTCTTCTCTAACAGACATTAATAGAGGAACTATACCTGTTTGAATTTCTTCATCACATACACTTAAAAGTGCAGGATCATCAAACGTAATTTGTGAAATTGGTACAAAGGCTTTACGTTTAATATCTGCTAACAATTCAGTTGTGGTATAATTAAAACCCGACATTTAAAACTCCCTTTAGTAAAGTTTTTTACTAAGATCAAATGCTCTATGTGGAGCATAATCTGGATTAACTTTACGCTGTAAACGAGCAGATGGTTCTGCTGATATTTTTGATACGCCAATATTATTAGAAAGTTTTGGACCTGCTGATTTAGCTGACTGGAATGTATTCATTGTACCAGTTGGACTACGCATTTTACCAGCAAGATTTCTAAGAACACTAGCTTTTTGATGTGGATTCAAAGGGAACATTATTTACCCATTTTCTCCATAAGGAGTTTCATAAGTCCTGGAGGTAATTGCATTTCTGAATGATCTTCCATATCTTCATCTTCGTCTTGATCTTCTTCAGGAGATTCTTCATCCATATCGGAATGGTCACCGAGAACCATAGCTTTATGTTCAGGTGATTCACCTTCTTCATTATCATTATCTAGATCTTGATGAGTAGCTTCTTCCATTTTTTCAAGATCTTGAGGATCAAGTTTTTGAGCATGAATTTCAACTTCCATCCCATGTGGACCTTCTTCATCTCCGTGAAGACTACTAGCTTGAAGTCTTTTCATCTCACTAATTAAGTCCATTAATGACTGTAATTTTGGACTACTCATGTCATCATGCATCATATTTTTTATTTCCTGTTTTTAAGATGTTCAGCAAGTAACTTGGCAAAAGCAGGATGCATAGGAGCTTCATCATCATGCATAGAATCTTCTCTATCCATGCGAGAACCATCAGACTCATTTTCTTCTTCATTAGAAGGTTCATGAGGATTTCCACCATGCTCATCACTAACATGTTCATCGCCTCTAGGATAAGTATGAAATTTATAAGCAGGTTCTTTAGCATTTCCACCATGTTCATCATTTACATCTGAACTATGGCTACTTGAAGATTTAGGTAATTTCTTATCACCATTTTCACTATCATGCATAGAGTCTTCTTTAGTCAAATGAGATTGTTCACTTTTATCTTCAGATTCTTCTTCATTAGAAGGATTATGAGGATTAGCACTATGATCACTCACTGCTTGACTATCGCCAGGATTACTATGCATAGATTTCAATCCATTAGATTGTAATTCTTTCATTTTACTAACTAGGTCCTTTAAAACATTCTTTTTATGAGGGACCATTTCATCATCATTATACATCATTTTATTGTTCCTTTTATGCGTTTAAAACCTATATAAGTTACTTATTAACTATTTTATGTTGCAAAATACGGTATTTTTCTATTAGATCCATTAATATTTATAATTACATATCCAACAACTTGTGCAGGTACTGCTCCATTAGTCCCTGCTGTTGCTGAAGTAGCAGTACTTGTATTAAGTACATGAACATTAGAACTTCCATTACCTAATGTCCAATTTCCAGAAGCATCAATATTACCTGTGTTTATTCCAGCATTTTGAAATTTAGTTATATTAGGGTTAGAACCATTTGAATTACCGTAAAGGATTATTACTGCACCAGTTCCATTTGAACTAGCGCCTGTCATAGTTAATGAACCTGTGTTTTCATTCTTGGCTAAAGTAAAATCACCGCCAGTTCCAGAATTAAAAACTAAACTCTTAGCTTGTGTATTACCATCTGAACCATAAATAACTTGTTGATGAGTAGTACCTGAAACACCTATTGTCCATGTTCCATTAGCGTCTATAGTTCCAGCATTTGTAGTATTTGTAGCAAATGCTACAGTATTAGTTGTACTTAAATACATTCCGTTTACTGGTACCGTAGAACCTGTTGGAATAAATGAACCAGCTGTAACTGAACCACTTATAACAATTGCTGTTAATGCAGATGGAGCAGCAGTACTACCAGAAGTATTTCCTAAAACTGTATTATTTGCTATTGAAGGTAAATCTGTTAAACCTAATGCTCTAAATGTAGGAGTTGTAGCTCCACCAGAAGTTGGACCTGCAAATACAGTATTTGCTGTTTCTGTTGCTAGAGTAACAGCTAAAGTTCCGCTAGTTGTAATTGGACTTCCTGAAACTGATAAGAAACCAGGGACAGTAAGAGCTACACTTGTAACAGTACCCGTTGAAGCTGCTGACCATGCTGGAACTCCGCCAACTACTGTTAATACTTGTCCACTTGAACCTATAGCTAATCTAGATGCAACATTTGTAGCTGATTCATATATTAAATCACCTGTAGTTGTCATTGGATTAAGATTATTAAATGCAGCAGCAGCAGATGTTGCATTTGTTCCACCATTGGCAATTGGTAATGTTCCAGATACACCTGCAGTAAGAGATACTAATCCTGATAAAAAGTTAACAAATGCACCATTTTGATAAAATTGAAATAGATTAGTTGAACTATTGTAATAAACATCACCATTAGAAGATGCTCCAGCTACACTTGCTTGTGGTGTAAGATTTATACCACTTGTGATTTGTTCAAAATTATTAGAAGGCATATTTTCCCTTTATAAACTACTTATTAATGTTTAAACGTTTGTACATAAGCATCCATAACATATGTACCAGATCCAGTTGTATAACTTAATTGACAATTATTACCGCTAATAGCTGCAGTCCAGGATATAGTCATAGTTCCAGTACTAACACCATTATCGGTTATACGAGCCACAGTTGCAGCAGTTCCAATTGCTTGATCACATGCAACTTTAAGTACACCTGTTTTTCTATTAGTTCCATCAAATACACAATAATTAATCAATTCACCTTTAATTTTTCTACTATCAAATGTAAGTTGTGATGCAACTGCTGTTGTTGATGCAGTTAAAGAAAAACTAATATCTCCATTAATTGCTGGTAAATTAGTAAACCAGTTAGTTCCATCGGACTGGAGTTGACATTCACCCCAATTAGATGTAATAACAAAACTAGAAGCCCCATCAATTGTTTCAGATGCATTAGGATTAATAGTAATGTTATTAACATAAGCACTCCCAGTAGAGTCTTTTACAATAAGAACTCTACCGTTCGTGGGAGCAGGTAACGTTATTGTTACCGCTCCGCCACTGGAGTTAACTAGAACTAGGTTATCATGTGCAGCCATACAGCCTTATTAACTAATAGAGTAATTACTCGATACTGTATTAGTTGTAATTTGCAAACCACCATTAATTTGATGATTAGCAGTACTACCTGAAAGACCAATAGTTGCTTGTGATGCAGTTGCTTGGGCAATCAATGTATTACCAGTGAAAGTTTTATCTCCAGCAAATGTTTGAGTACCAGTCGTAACAACTCCGCCGAAACTTGCACTAGCTGGTTGTAAGTTTAAAACTTGACCAGAAAGAGAAGCAGCGTTTGCATTTGGACTTGATCCAATAGCAGCAAGAGTTATATCTCCAGTGTTTGTTCCTGAAGAACTTCCAGAGAAGTTAGATGCTGACATGGTTCCACTAACAGTTAAACTAGTCAAAGTTCCAACGCTAGTCAAACTTGATGCAAGAACGTTTGCAGCAAGAGTTGCTCCAGTAAGAGTTCCAGCTGGTGCAATTACTGCATTTCCTGACGCAGCAGTTATAAGACCTTTTGCATTAACTGTAAAACTAGGAATAGAAGTTGAAGATCCGAAAGATCCAACATTAGAGTTTACTGTAGCAAGAGTTAGTACTTTTGATTGTGAACCAGAAGCAGGACCTGCAGTTGCATCGCCAGTAAGTTGATTAATAGCATTTACTGTTACAGCACCTTGAGCACCATTAACTGATTGAACGCCAGCAGCTGGAGTAACAAGTACCCATGCAGTGCCATTATAAATGACCAAATCACCGATTTGGAAATTATACATTGATGGATCATTTAAACCAGAAACTGGTCCTGCAAATGCTGCAGATACCCAATATGTATATCCAGTAACTCCAGTACCATCAACTAATGTTGGTGTATTTGAAGTTGGGTCCCAACTACCTTTAAATTCCATCAAACTAGCTGGTAATTGTGATAGTGGAATTTTTCCACCTGAATCAAGAGATGCAACACCGTTAGCAGCTCCAACTTCAGATTGAGTTACATAAGTGGCAGATAGATTAGGAATATCATTAGCAACTAAACTTCTAAAAGAAGGTTGAGCTGCACTTCCTGAACCTGGGCCTGCAAATACTAAATTAGCAGATTGAGTTTTAAGTGTAAAATCAAGTGTTCCAGAGGATGTTACTGGAGATCCTGAAATATTATAGATTGGACTTGTACTTCCATCCAATAGAGCAACACTCGTTACAGTTCCACTAGTAGCAGGAGCTGCCCATACAGGTAGTCCACCTGATACAGTTAGAACGTTGCCAGTACTTCCAATGGGAAGTCTAGCAGCAATTGGGGTTGCATTTTCATAAATCATATCACCGGCAGTTGTCATAGGTGACAATGCATTAAACGCTGCATTTGCAGTTGTCTGTCCAGTTCCACCATTAGCAATAGCTACTGTTCCAGTAACATTACCAGCATTACCTGAAATATTACCTGTAACTTGTGCACCTGGTAAACTTAAACTTGATAAAGTAGTAAGTGTAGAGTTAGATGATGCAGTTATATTAGAAGCAGTTCCAGTAGTATTCTGATTTAATGTAGGTATATCAGCAGAAACTATTGCTCTAAAAGTTGGAGTACCTGAACTACCGTTTGGACCAGCAAAAAATGAATTTGCAGCTTCAGTAGCTAAAGTAGCAGAAAGTGTTCCACTAGTAGTTACAGGAGATCCTGAAACGTTAAATATAGCTGGAAGAGAAAGAGCAACACTCGTTACAGTTCCAGATCCAGTAGCACTACTTAGATCATCTAAAAACCAATTAGTCCCATCACTAACTAGGTTACAAGAACCGTAGTTAAAATTAATTACCTTACTTGATGCACCATCAATAAGTTCTGATGCAAAAGGAAGAATAGTAATATTATTCGTTCCTGCATTACCTGTAGAATCCTTAACTTTAAGAACTCTTCCGTTTGTAGGAGATGGCAATGTTATACTAATCGCACCTCCACTTGTGTTTACTAGTATTACATTATCATGTGCGGCCATTTTATTTTTCTCCTTTAAAGAATTGAATAATTAGTTGAAATAGTTGTTGTTTTTAATTGAATACTTGAACTTGAAATTATAGCACCTGTTATATTCCAGGCCTGATTGGCATCAATAAATCCAGAAGTTAAGCCATTAGTTGCAAAACCCAATGCATTGGTACCAAATCCATATAAACCTGTTCCAGCTCCGCCTGTACCTGCACCAAATGCATAAGAAGGAGCAGCTGCTGTTCCATTTGGAGCTTCTAGAGGGAAAGTTATACTACCAGCTGTGGAAGAAATTGTAATATTACTACCTGAAGGAGTAACTGTTATATTACTTCCAGCAAGAATATTTAATGCTCCTGATAAACCATTAAGAGTTGATACTCCACCGCCTCCTCCACCGCTTTGATCTATCCAGCTAGAGCCATTCCATACATATAGATTAAATGTATCTAATGCAACTCTAACATCACCAAGTTGATTTCCAACAATTGGTAAAGATGCAACAGTTAAAACTGGAGATTTATAATTTATAGAGGCTTCGCCTAATCTGATAAAAGTAGAAGACATTAGCTTAATTGATCTCCTTTACCATTAATTTGTACATTTAATGTGCCGCTTCCTGAAGTAAAAGTATAAACTACTTGAATTTTATTATAAAATGCAGTAGTAATTTCCCATAAAGCATCACCTGCACCATTAACTGCAGTTTGTGAACCGGAATAATCGACAAAATTAATTCCATCTACTGATATTTGTAATTTAATTATTCCCACTGGAGATCCAGTCCATTTTGCATAAACTGAAAATCCATTAGTAATAGATAGATCTTGAACACTGGAAGTTAAATTACCAGACATATTACCATTAGTTAAAATTTTATAATTATATAAATTTTCCATTAAGCATTCCACCTTTTAGTCGTATACTTCATGGTAACATTTGAACCTGTACTAGTTGTGGTATAAAGTAATCGAACATTACCCCCACTAACATCAGCAGAGAATGATACACCAGGATCACCTATTGCAACACTGTCATTTATTACTTGTGCAGTAGTTCCATCTGATACGATATGAAGTGTTCCAGTTTTTCTTCCAGTGGTTCTAGTCAAAGAATAATCTACAAACCAATTTGTACTTGTTGCAACTGGATTTGCAACTACAACTCCATTGGTTGTATTATCAGTTAAAATAGCAATAGCGAAAGCATCTATATTGGCACCAGATGCATTTACAATAGATAAAGATCCATTTATAATATGATTTTGTGTACTAGTTGAAGCACCAATTGTCCATAAACCAGCAGACGATATAGAGCCAGTTGTTACACCAGAATTTTGAAATTGAGTTAAACCATTACCAAATACTGAAAATACTGCTCCAGTGTTATTTGCACTTGAACCTGTTAAAGTTAAAGATCCAGTGTTATCATTTCTAGCAATTGTAAAATCAGTACTAGAACCAGAATTTAATATTAAACTCTTCCCTTGAATATTACCATCTGAACCATAAATAGTACTTTGATGTGTCGTACCGGGTTCACCAATAATCCATGTGCCGTTGGGATCGATAGATCCAGCATTTACACCATTTGTACTAAAATTAAGAGTATTTGTAGTCCAGTATAATCCAGTTGTAGTATTACTTGAACTTGCAACTGATGGTGCTGCTGCAGATCCATTAGGGAATACAAGACTAGTAAGTAATGATCCTGTTATATTAAGATTACCATTAATTACATGTGTTTGTGTTCCACCAGTTGCGCCTATTGTCCATAATCCAGCTGCAGATATACTTCCGGTATTAGCCCCAGCATTTTGAAATTTAGTTATATTAGGAGTAGCATTTGCATTTCCATATAAACTAATTAATGCACCGTTATTATTTGCACTTGAACCTGTTAAAGTTAAAGATCCAGTGTTATTTTCTCTAGCAATTGTAAAATCTGTTGCACTACCAGATGCTAGTATTAAACTCTTAGCTTGAGTATTGCCATCAGAACCGTATATCAATTGTTGATGAGAAGTTCCAGATTGTCCTATAGTCCATGTACCGTTTGGATCAATAGATCCAGAATTAACTCCATTGGCACTAAAATTTAAAGTATTAGTAGTCCAATATAGACCAGTTGTAGTACTAGTAGAATTTGCTATTGAAGGTAACGCAGCACTACCATTTGAGAATAATACAGCTCCTGTTATAGAAGGATTATTAAGTGATATAGAATTAAAAGTTCCGCCTGTAAATGTTCCACCCGTGACTACTGGAGCTGAAAATGTTCCACCTGTTACTGATGGAGTATTAATAGTTGGACTATTAAGTGTGCCGCCAGTAAAAATTGCACTAACTAATGTTTTATTAGAAAGACTTTGAGCAGTAGAAAGATTAACTAAATCTATACCATTATATTGGGGTACTGAATCACTTGATCCAGCTCCAAATGATAAGTTTCCACTATTTGCAGAATTTCTAAATACAATTGTATCTGAATTAGATAATCGGAATTGTCCAGAAGATGCTATATTAGCAGAACGAGTTTGATATACAACTGTTTTTAATCCAAAGTTAGGACCAAAATCAACATTATTACTTAAAGCAAATAATCCACCTGCTTTAGTAAGAACCCCTTGTGTAATTGCAACTGCCCAGTTTGTAGCATCTGGACCCCAGCCTTCATCAGTAAGCTCTGGGTAGTTATATGTGACTCCGTTGACTGAAAGAGTAACTGCCATTAAATTTCTCCAGGCGAGTTTATGTAGGTCCGGTAGTATTTACACTACCGGACACAACTAAACATTTATTATGCAGGCTTATTAACTGTATTTTGACTTAAAGTCACAGCAGTCTGAGCAAACAATCTACCATTTACAGATGCGTTTGCAGCTAGAGTAATTCCTGCGGCAGAAAGGATATTTCCTTCCATGTGAGCACTTGCACTTAGTGCAGCACTATTAACAGCCCAGAATATATTCTTAGCTTGCGCTCCACCTGTCAAAATAACAGCTGCTGAAACGGCTTCACTAAGAACTCCTGATACTTGCATAATCCAAACATCATTTGGTCCACCATTAAATGTAACATTGCTTGCTATTGTAACACCAGTCGTCCATTTGTATAGACCTGGGACTAAGGTTAATCCACCGATTGCTCCACCACCAAGGTTTGTGAAATCTGGACTAGAACGTCCAGCTGCATCAGTATATGCAGCTTGCATATCACTTACAGCTGCAGTAAGAAGAGCTGGGTTATTTATACTACCAGATGGGCCTGCGCCGTCAACTGCATAGATAGAACCTGTAACTTCTGCTTGTGTAATACCAATTGCAGCACCAGTAATAGGACTTGCTCCAACATTACCAAGAGTTGGCGAAGGAGGAACATCTGTAATACCTGATTCTGTTAGAATTGCAAAAGGAGCAGCAGATGCAAGATTTACAACTGTTGGACCAAGAGCAGGAACTGAAGAAGAGCTGCTTCTATAAAATGGATAACTAGTAAGGAAAGGAAGTCTACCAGTTCCACCGGAAAGAAAAGTAGCTGCACCAGACCAAGAAAAATTAGTTGCTGATTCTGATAATGCAATACTATTTCCAAATACACCTGCCATTAAAGCGGCTACATCAAGAACTGGTCCTAGAGAAGAAGCAAAAACAACTCCTGCTAGTGCATCACTTGTACTAGCATTAATAGCTGCAGCAGCTCTTTGTGCCAATACCGTAGTAGATGGCGAACCTGCCAATGAAATTTGATTGTTAGATGGAGAAGAAGAAGCTACAAATGTAAGTACAACACCATTGATTGTAAGGGTATCATTAGCAATAGGTGAACCTGAAAATAGTCCACTCTTTGAAGCTATAGTTGCATCTCCTGAACCAGAGTCAACAACACCTGAATACATATTACCTGATCTAGCTCCTGAATTTAAACCTCTTAAAAAGTTAATTAACTTTTGTAAGAAAGTATGACCTTGGGCTTGACCTGGAAGTTGACTTGCGATATCCCTGAGTGTTCCAATTGGAAGATCTGTATCGATTGATAGTACTAAACGACTTTTTGACATATATTATTTTTCCTTATTTGTTTAACAGGACCGTAAGGCTACGGCACCTTAATACTATATTAAGGAGTACAAGTTAAACTATTGTTACTAATATACTTATTAAAAGGAGATTTGATTGAAGGATTATGAGGAGTGTTTTATGAGATAGTCTACTGCAGTCTTAAGAGATTGAATATTTTCTTTTGAATAACCTATAAGGGAATTACAAGACCAACAAAGTAAACCCCTAACTTTACCAGTAGTATGATCATGATCTACATTAAACTGATTACCTTTGCCATCTGGTTTATCTGTTCCACAAATGGCACATTTATAATCTTGATCTTTTAACATTTGATTATGTTGAACTAAAGTAATACCATACATGCGTTTAAGACGAGAATTCTTATTTACATCTTTATTATCATAATACCAGTTAAGAGCTTGTTTACGACAATGTTCTAAATTGTTTTGTCTGAAGATTTTACGTTGTTTTTTATATAAATGCTTTTTTGAATGATAATTCTTATTATGACAATCTTTACAATCACTTCTAAATCCATCTGAAGTTGTGCAATCTTTTACAAATAATAATGTATCTTTTTCTTTTTTACATTTTGAACAAATTTTCATAGATATATTATACATTATATTTACTATTTATGCAATAAAAAAAGGGGAAGCTTTTTAGGCTTCCCCTTCTAAGTAGTTGAATTAGTTAATAAAATTAACTGTTAACCACGTTGATTACCTTGACCAATCTAGCGGGTGAATCGCTAAATAGAGTTTGGTCCGTATAGGCTCTGAGTTCATAGCCAGCGGAACTAGTAAGTTCCAGAAAAAAGTCCTCTTGCTGTTGGCGACCAGGCATCTTGAAGGAGATGTTCATAGCGCCGATTCTCTTAAGACGTTTAGGTGGGAAGATAAAACATTCGCCTTCTTTGATATAAATCGAAGAAACGATATCAATCTTACCATTTTGTCCGTTAAATGCATATTCAGAAGCTCCATTTTCCAGTTTGCTGGATTTGTAGCTATCATCATACATACGTAGAGCGGCTTGATCAGAACTGATGTTTGCCCATGTTTTCGGAGAAAGCATGCAGATTACATCTTGATCCAATCCACGTTCAACTGCCAAAGCAACTGCAGATAGAATCTTTTGGAAACTAAGAGCAGAAGACAATGCATCATAACTGTTACCTTTCCACAAATTGTACACAGAAGCATCGATATTATAAAGAACGCCAGAATTAGTGATAATTCTGTCAAGTCCGAAAATATCGTTCAAAAGTGAACCAAATGGAATGAAATAAGCACCTGCACCCATAGCGGCATCAATAGCCGTTAAGTCAGCAGAGTTACCAGTAACATTTACTACTCTAAGAGTAAGATCAACAGAAACAACGTTCAGTTGAGCATTGGTATTAAGTTTTTGACCAGCGGACGAAGGAACTGCAGCAGAAACTACATCAAGAGGCATGTTTTCTGATCCAGCCCAAATTCCAGAAGCCCAGGAAGCAGTAGCAAGAGTATAAGATCTTGATCCAGCAGAACCTGTTCCAGAAGCGATTTGTCCGATATTAGTACGTCCATAAAGACAGCTAATTTCAAGTCGTTTAGCGATTGAATTAACCATGTTTTGAACCATGAGTGAAGTAGCTTTAACAAAAGCTTTTCGATCATTAGAAGCACGAGCAGCAGCTTCGTAGCTCATTTGTGATCTGATAAGCATTTGTGATCCACCAAGTTGAGCATCTTTGAAGATAGCAGCAACAGCGTTATTTAGGTTAAAAGCACCCGAATCCGCAGCAGCATAAGTGATACCATGTTCATGGCTCAATTGTACTGGTTGGTGATAGAGATTTCCGATTTCTTTAGCGGCTTCGATATAAGGAACAAGCTTAAGAAGCTTAACGCCATCTGGAATAAGATTTTCGATCTTATCAGCATAGACTTCCTTAAAAAGGCCGTTTAGTGTACTTGTAGTATTTGCACCTGACATAAATTTTATATTTCCTTTGAAAATAAGTTAAAAAATTAGAATTATAGTTTTAACTTTGCGTACCAGCTTCTTAGTTCTTATTAGGGTAGCTATTAACATCCTAAGTCAGATAAGTGTGGGTCTCAGTTATAATACTTATTAATTGATAAAATGACAAAGGCCCATATAAAATGAGCCCTTATCATATATTAGGAGTAGGAGAGAACTATTTAAGATATTTATCCATTTCAGCTTGAAATTCATCCATTGACATCTTTTTCTTAGGTTTGTCATCAGTAGATGTTGAATTAGGAGTAGAAACTGAACCAGTCTTTAGAGGAGCTGCTGGAGCTTTAGATTTTACCTTATTAACTTCATATTGACGAATCTTTTTAAGTTGTGAATCTCCAAGAAGTTTAACAAGATCTTCTACATTATATTGACTGTATAGAGATCTATGTTCTTCATCTAGATCTTGTCTAACACGAGTAGCAACATCAAGAGCAGAAGCTTCATATCCATTTTCAAGTGCATTAGCCATGTATTCAGCTATACGAGCTACGGTCTTTGGATTCTTAGGAAGTTTAAATTGATCAATGGCTCCAATGATTTGATCTTGAATATCATTTTCATATTTAGCTTGAAGTGTAGAAATTCTTTGTTCTTGTTTTTCTGCTTCTAAGGCAGCTTTTTCTTCTTGAAGTCTTTGAATTTCTTGTTGAATTTCAGACTTTTGTCTTTCTTCTGGAGACATCATTTGTTTCTTAGCTTCAGCAACAAGATATTCTTCAGCAAGTTTACGAACATCCATACCCATACTGGTAAGAGCCTTAGCTGGATCTTTTTGTAGAATTTCAAGAATAGCTTCTGCCTTTTTACGAGTATTAGCTGCATGTTCAAACTTTTCATGAGCACCTAGACCAAGTTGAGCTAGACGAACTAGTTCAGCTTCACTGGTAACTCTACGTTCTTTACCTTGTGATTTAAGCTTCCATTCTTTAATAGCTGCTTTAATTTGTTGTTCAGTTGGTGCAGCTGGAGCTTCTGTTGGGCTTACTTGTTGAGCTACTTCATTACCTGAATTAGCAACATCTGTAGATGGATTAGAATTTGCTGGAGTTACATCTGCGCTTGGAGCAGCAGTTGGTGCGCCTGAAGAGGCTGGTGCGTCTGACATGATATTTTCCTTTACGTCTCTTACGAGATTAGTTATTGGTTAGTTTATTCCGACAATCGGAGTAAAACTTATAAAATACTTATTAATTGACTTTTTTAAATAACTGTGGATTTGCAACTATAATTGAATAAAGATTATTAGGAGTTGCATCATTAACTGCTAAATTAAATAATACACTGTATGCAGGACTATTACGTAACCATGTATCTACTGTACCTGAACAAACTAAATTTCCACCTATGGGATTATGTTTCAATTTAAATATTTTAGTTAAAAAGAATCCAAATGCATGTAAATAACCATATGTAGTATCTAGATAAGGATAAAGACAGGATATATCTTCAAAATTGAAAAGACATTCATATTCTTCTCTAATTGAATTTTCATATCCATCTAAATTAAGTCTAACTCCTCCTGTAGGAGAAGCTTCAATAGTAACTGCAGAACCATTTAAAAGAGTATTTGTTTTTAAAAAACAATGAGTCCATTTACCATTAGTTGCCCAAAGTTCTAGTTTTTGAAATATATTAAGATTAGCATGTGTTCCAAATACTATTCTCATAATTAACTCGTTTTTTGATCTAAAACTAAATTAAAGCATATATTTACATCATTAACTGTTCCAGTTGAACTATAAACTATTCGTATATATAATCCACCAGGGATATGTGCTCTAAGAGGTTGCATTATTAATCCTTGTGATTTTTCATCATCCTTGATATACCAGTTAGTAGCAAATTGATCTAATACAGTACCAACTCCATAACCTAATAAATTATCATTATCTACAATTTGAAGATTAACTGAATCTCCAAATACATGATTTGTAAGAATTAATTCCATACCTCTTATATATCTATCACTAGAAGAAACTCCTGCAGTTCCAACTTTATAATCAATGTTTGAAGTAGTACCTTTAGTTGCAATACCTGAATAACCAATAGCTTTAAGTGTAAATTGATCTGTTCTAGAAAGTGGATCTGTAATTGGGATAAGTGGTTTATTCGCAGAAGATTTAAAATTAGTTTCAAAATCAGTTTGATCTGTGCTTGCTGGACTAATTATTGAAATTTGACATGCTACTTCTGCTGGTCCATCTATAGCAAAAACATAGTAAGTATCAGAAGTTGCTATGTATTGTATAGATAATCCTCTAGAGGTTGCAAAATCTTTAACAGTTGTCCAGTCCGTTCCTATTAACATATTACTCCCTTAGTACTCATATCCTTTAAGTGCTATCATACCATATCCAACTGCAGCAGCAGTTCCTGTTGCTCCAAATCCTTGCATAGATATACCAATACCAGTTCCTGCTGCAAATTCTAATCCATCTGGAACTGGAATACATACTGTTTGAGATATACCAGCAGTTGCTGCTGATGCACCAATTGCATACTCAAATACTTCAGGAGATCCAATTGCAACAACTCCACTAGTATTAGCTCTAAGTGCGAAATGAATAGTACCTGCAGTAGTAACTGCAATATATGTAACAATAATCATATTAATTCTATATGTTTTACCAGCTGAAACTACTGCTGGTGTTGTAGTAGCAGCAACTGCTGCTCCACTTTTATATCCAGTTAAAGATACTAATGTATCTGTAGCAGATGATACTACTTGAGTTGCCATATAGTAACAAGTTAAATTTCTACCAGCATCTTTTAAATCTTGAGTTGCAACTGCATAAGCTCCTTGAGTACCTTTAAGATTCAAAGAAACTTCTCTTACATTTGTTCCATCTGAACCAGCTACTTGTACAGGATTACCAGAAACTGCAGATCCTGTTGCTACATTTCCTACTATCTGAATTGCACTTTGATCAGAAGCAATAACAACTGGCGATGAATTCGCCATTGTTTTTTGACCGAGACTGGGAATTTTAGAATCAATACTAGATAATGAAGTATTGCCTGTAGTTTGTAATGCAGATGTTGCAGCACCAGTTGGTAAACTTATTGTACCAGAAATATTATTGATATTCCAGGTTCCACTTTGAGTAGAAGCAAAGGTAGTATTACCAATGGAACCACCAGCTTGAAATGGAGATCCCAAAGTAGTATTAATAGTAGTTAATGCAGTATTACCTGTAGTTTGTAAAGCAGAAGTTGATGCTCCAGTTGGTAATGGCAAAGAAGCTGCTGAAATAGGTTGAGTTACACCAGAACCATCAACTCTTAATCCTCCAGATGTATTTAAAGAAAGTCCTTGGAAAGTTCCAGTTGTATATGTAGGTGCAGAAGTAGTTACTGAACCGCCCGCATATATAGCTTCTGATGGAGGAGGATTTCCTATAAAAGTTACAGAAGGATTATTTGCAGTAACTGTCCAAGTTCCACCTTGATATGCTGTAGTAAGCATATTAGCTTGATTTAATTGAACAGCTTCAATAACATTTGCTGAATAAACACTATTAATGGTTATATTTGCAGTACCTGAAGTCCAACTTCCACCTTGAATAGTTATATTAGTAAAAGCTGCTGGTAATAAAACTTTATATGTACCAGTTGTAGTTATTTGAGCATATGTATATGCTAAAGGAGTTGCACCATTAATACTACTTACAAATAATCCAATACCATGTGAACCTATACTTCCCAATACATTTAAAGTACCAACAAATGTACCAGTAACATCAATTATTACAGAACCGCCTGGTACTGAAATAACTGATTGACCAGTTCCACTTATTGTTCCAGTAACTGCATATGGATTTGGAGAAGGAAGAAGTCTACCATTTGAATCTACTTGAATTGCAGCTTGTTGTGTATTGGTAAGAGTAGGTAAAGCAGTATTAAACTGACCACCCATTAATGAAGAAGCAAGTGCAACAGTTCCAGGTGATACAGGACCATCTGACTTATCTACAACAGTCATATTACCGCTAGAATCGGCACCTACATAGTTAGCACGATTTCCAGTAGAATCTTGGCCAACTATTTTAACTTCTTGTGTTGCATCTATATAACTTAGATCAGCCATTTTTTCTCTCTAAACTAAAAGGGAGCTGTACACCAGCACAACTCCCTTTCATAACACTTTATAAAAAAGTATTTATTATATTTCTTGACCGCAAATAGTACTATAAAGATCTTGAGCACCCTTATCATCATTGGTCATAATAATTCTTACTCTAACTCCAGCAGCTACTGAAATAGGAGCTTGTAGAAGAACAGTAGTATTTGGAGTTGCAGTTGAGTTAAATTGAACAAATTTAGTATTAAATACTCCAGTTGCAACACCAGTTTCAACTTGTGCTTCCATTTTAATTTTACCTGAACCAGAAGCTTCTAATTCATGTAAAAGTAAAGTTTTACCAGCTGTTACGGTATAATCATGGTTATTAGTTCCATTTGAAGCAACAGCAATAGCTTGTTTAAAATCATTAACTGCAGTTCCAGAAGCAGAGGCAGATATAATAACAGGAACTGGATTTAAACTAGTTACATCAGCACCGGCAACTGCTAAGTTAGCAGCTACGCGAAGTGTTTGTGCACCAGTTGCACCGTTATTGAAATTAGCTGCACCAGTTGCATTACCAATTTGTGAAGCTGTACGGATAGTATTTGCACCAACTGTTCCGTAGTTTGTATCTACAGTAGTTGGGAAGTTTGAAACAACAACAGTACCGATACTATTAGTACCAGCTGGGAGTGGTTGAGTAATATCAACTTTAAGTTCACCAGTTGCCGTAACAGAAGCATTGTTAGTTCCATCACTAAGTCTGACAAACCAACTATTAGCATTCGTATTAGGAGCGCCTTGATTAGCTGCTACGCGAAGCGTTTGAGCCCCAGTAGCTCCAGCATTAAAGTCTGCAGCTCCTGTAGCATTGCCAATTTGAGCAGCAGATCTAAGCGATTGAGCTCCAATAGCACCGAAGTTAAAATCAGCAGCTCCAGTAGCATTTCCGATTTGAGCTGCAGTTCTAAGTGTATTAGCACCAACAGTACCATAGTTATGATCATCAGTACTAGAAATAGCAGCATCAACTAACAATCGACCAGCTGAATCTAATTGTAGAGCAGCTTGTTGACCAGTAGTCAAAGTAGGAGCAGAACTATTATATTGTCCACCAGCAAGTTGTGAGAATGTTCCAGCAGTACCACCAGAAACAGAACCATCAGCTACATCTTTAGTAATCCAAGGAGATGTACCTTGATTAGAAGTTACTGTCCATGATCCAGATTGAGAAACTGGCAAAGGAGATTGATCAGAAGCAATTGTAACTGGAATAGAAGCTGCCATGAGCTTTTGGCCCAAAGAAACTGCTGATCCACCAAATTGAGAAATATTACTTACCCAAGGAGAAGTTCCTTGATCAACTGTTACTACATCAGAAGATGTAAGAGCGCGAATAGATCTAGGATCGATTTGAACTCCACCAACATTGATACCAACATCAAGAGCTTGTTGAGCACCGTTAGCTTGTGATGTAATCGGATTACCGGCTCCATCATTTAATTTACTTGTAATTCTACCGGAAGCATCAATAGCTAGTTGCTGACTTGGTGTCGTTGCGTCTGCTATCTTAGCTATTACATCCCCGGCATTTTCTGTGCGGACTGGTAGGCTACTATTAAAATCACTCATGTTTTATTCCTCTTCCCTTTATTCTTTTGATTGTAATTCTTTGATCTTAGCTTGAAGCTCATCTTCTTTAGCTTTTTGAATCTCTATATTGAGTTTTAAACGGTCAATTTGATCTTGTGCTTCAAGAATTCTATACTCTAGTTCTTCTCTGGCAGCATTAACTCGTTTATATTCGACTTGTGTTTTTTTAAGTTCTAAACTCATGATATACTTATTAATTAGCTTTGTGACATTTGGATACGACCTTCAAAATTAGCAGATGAAGGTCTCATGTGTAAAACAGTCACAGATACTATATCTCCAGCATTTAATAGGACTCCAAAATTGCCTGTAGACATAAATTCAAATTGAGCATTTAATTCTCCACCAAAATAAGTGCGTTGTGCATCTATAGGTGTTCCATTAATCAAAACTGTGTATAAAGCTATATTTTCTCCAGAAACTGATATACGTTCTAGTGCATTTGTTTTTCCAACTGGCACAGTATAAGTTACTATGGTTGTTGTAATTCCAGAAACTACTGCTAAGACTTCATTGTATTGATTAACTGAAAGTCTAGGAGTATTTGCTGCAATATCAACAAATATAGGATTGCCAATTGTTCCAACTGAAGTTCCACTTGGGTCAGTTAGATTTACTTTTACAGTGGGTTGATCAGAAGCAATAACAACAGGTTCAGAACCTGACATTGGTTTTTGACCAAGTGTAGGCTCTTTACTATCTATACTTGCAAGTAAAGCGATTTCAGCTAATTGATTAGCAGCAGTAGCATCTCCGCCTCCACTACCGCCTGTTGTATCATTGATATCAATATACGCCATGAATTAACTCTTTGACACAAATGTTATAACTAGATTACCATCACCACTTGTTCTAACGTAGGATAATCTAGCAAAATTATAATAGGCATGTTTACCTATGTTAAAAATATTATTACCATTATTACCAGATACAGGTAAAGTACTATTTGGTATATCAGACCAATTAGTACCGTCATTTGACGCCTGAACAGACATACTTCCAATGGGATTACTACCATTAGTCCATATAGCTTGAATACAATAACCTAAAACATTTGTACAATTCCCTGCTAGAGATTGAACACTTGTTCCCATATTATTTACATCAGAAGCTAGGAGAATTTCTGTTGGCTTACTTTCGAAAGACACTTAAATCTCCTTTACTGATTAACACCAGGTACAGGAGGAGGTTGTCCAGTCATTGGGTTTTTAGGTAATCCTGGCATTTTAACTCCTGGAGGTGCACCGGCTGGGGTCATAGGATTTGACTTAGGAGGAGGAGGTCCTCCATGTGCTGGATGAGGTGAACCACTAGGTCCTGCTTGCGGTCCAGGTGCACCAGGAGGCGGTGCACCAGGTCCTTGTGGGCCACCTTGAGGTGGAGGAGCTAATGAAGGTTGACCTAGTATATTAAGTAAATTTGGATCTACTGTCTTTAATTGTTGAATATGATCTTGAATATGTTTCAATACAGCTTGAACAACTTCTGGATTTTCTCTAGCATCTGGAGAAGCTATTACACATCTATGTTCTTTAATGTGGAGAACATGTTCATCAACTGCAGTTACAGAAACAGGTTGACCTTCAGCTAAATTTTCATTTTCAGATTTAATTAAAGCTATTTCAGCAACATCACCTTCAATCATCGTATCTAGATTACCAGTCTTCATAACCATGATATAATCTTGAGCATTCTTAATAATACCTTGTTGCAATAAATTGTTAGCCATTTCTAACTTACCAGCAGTAGTTTTTGATAAAGGATTACCCATATCTACAACTACTCTATTAACTTTATCTAGATCATTTCCAGTAAATTCTCTCATATAAGAACGATTATTCTTACCTACAATCATTGCAACTCGTGGAGTAGCAGCAAAATCTCTAAGTGTAGTAAGAGTAGCAGTTCCTACATCTTCAAGCAGTTCTGCAAAAGATTGTTGAAGTCCCGAATTGAATTGAATGGCCATTGATTGAATAAGAGCTAGAGCATTTCCAGATCTTAGATTAGCTTCTGGATTACCGCGAGCAACAGAGTTAACTCCAGATATAGTTTCCATTACTGATTCTAATTTATTAACAAAGTTAAAGATTTCAGGAGGAGTCTTAGTTAAGTTAAGAGCTTCAGGTTTAACTCCACTAGAAGCATCATATTCAATAACATTAAGTCCGCCAGGAAGTGCGCTATAGGAAATGTTATGTCCTTGAGGTAACAAAAGATTTTGAACACCAAATGTAGATTGGTTAGTAACAATAATAGAATATAAACCATCTAATGTTTCTTGTAAACTAAGTAAATCGAATGCTACTGTATACCCACTTGGTGTTCCAATAAATTCACCTGGAGCAATACGATATACTGGAATATCTTTATATGGAAGTGGACCATCATAAAGTACAGCTTCTTTAGTTACATAGACAACTTGTCTACCATTAGGTAGTGCATCAGATTTTCTATGATAAAATTCATACACTGGAATAAGATCAGATCTAAGTTGACCATCTGTCTTAAACTTATAATTAAAAGTCATATCTAGCTCATCTTTAGTTTGAGCTTTGAGGATCTCTTCTTTAAGTTCTGGATATTTGGCTACGATTTCCCATCTATTCTTGAAATTACGAACAATAATCCAGTCATTGTTATTGTTATCAGTAGCAAATACATCTTTAATTACATCTAATGGATTAAGTACATTATAAGCAATATCACCAGTAAAAGTAATTTTATTAGTTTGTGGATCAACATTATACTCTTCTCCCTCAGTTGTATCCCATTCTAGCTTAAGATAACCTTCTCCAAATACCAATGCATATTCAGTAGCAAGCTTAAGATAACGTTCTAGTCTCTTTTCTCTCATGTAATAGTCTAGAATACCATTAGCAAGAATAGTTTGAGCTATAGATCGATAGTCTGTATTAATTGCTCTAGCTTCCATTGCTGGTCTGCTAGCAGTTGTCATAACTAATAGATGTTGAAGTAAGTTACGAAAATGATTAGCTTTAATTAAAGAGAGTTCACCTTGTTGACCAGATTTAATAATTTCAGATGATGTATGTCCTGATCCTGTTGCATTATAACCATAGTATGCTGCATAAGATTTTTTCATCTTACGATATACACCGGACATGCCGAGATTTTCATACCACATGTCTACACGTTTACCGAGTTCAGCTGCAATTTCTTCTTTAGGCAAACTAGCAAAGTATTCATCATTAGTATGTGGTGTTGCGCTATAATCTGACATTTATTGCATCCTTTGTCTAGTTAATGTACTTATTAATCCTTGAAGTCTTTATCCCCACTATTAGGGAAGAACTTCTTTATTGGACCAGATACCATTTTTTCTAGATTAGCATTATCTTTAGGTTTATATGCATCAGCTGGTAAATACATTGATGATATATCTAGTCCAAGTCCAGGTGGATATGGATTTTTAGCTCGTCTAATGTTACGAACCATATAAATTAATGCAGCTATAAGGTCATAATGGCCTTGTGTTGGAGATCTTGTAAACTTCTTACGTGTACTATCCCAAGTTGCTGATCCAAGTTGTGAAAGAAGATTAACGCATCTTGGATGTATAAGTATTTTATTATCTTGTATGAATAAACGAACAGCATTTACAGAAGCTTCTAGTTCATCATTACGAGTCTGGCTAAAAGATAATTTATGAACAGTGTTAAGATCACTAATAGTAATAGGATCTCCATCACAGAAGCGCATATATGGCTTCTTATCGTTCCATAATACGCTTTCTTTTTGAGCTATGATATTAGATATCATTTGAGTATTAGGTTTATTAAAAAGAGCTTCATCTTCTATTACAAGAGCTGCTTTATAAAAATCCCAATAACCAAATAAAATCCCTGTGTTATCTGTATATCCTAAATCTGCTACTGTATATGCATCATAAAATGGCGGTTTAATGATCTGTTTATCTGTAGGCTGAACACCAGGAACATATGGTATAATATCTTTTGTTAGTTCTACTAGCTTCTTTTCAGTAGCTTCAGGTATCACAGCTTCATTCTGATCAATAACAAACTCTGCTAGATATTCTCTTCTCCATGCTATACTGTCAGCTCCACCAGATTCTTGCATATATTGTTGTTTAATATGCTCAGGAATAAGAGGATTATCATGAACAGTCTTCTTAATATAGTTACCGGATTGAATGGCATTATCAACAAAGATCTTCTTAAATGGATGATCTGGTGAAATAGGAGGAGTGGAAGATAGTATAATCTTACCTGAAACAGTACTTGTAAGAGGTCTTAGAATACTGGATACAACATAATCAAGTTTATCCATAAATCCTGCCTCATCACATATAACTAGATGGAATACCTGACCTCTAAGGTTCTCAGCACGTTCAGCATCAGTACCTGCTATGTGTATTTCAGATCCATTCTTAAAGATATATACTTGATCATTAACTTTATAATCAGGTAATAGATCTCTGGGACAGTCTGATAAGATTTCTTTAATACGAGGCAGAATAATCTTCTTAACAGCTTTAGCTGTAGGAGCCAAGAAAGATATCTTAGCACCTGGATGTTGATGTGCATATTCAATAGCATATCCACAAAGCATATAAGATTTACCGATCTGTCTACCGCAATTAATAACAAAGGTAGATGATGTAGAATTATTTATAGCTTGATAGATATCTAATTGAGCAGGATGGAACTTCCAGGAGGTTAATCCCATGCGCCATAAAGCTTCAGCTGCAACTTCTTTACTTAATGGTGGTAGGGTCATCTGAAATACCTCTTACAGCTCTTAGAAGATCAATAAGGTTTTCAGGTCTAACTGGTGCAGAAAGTGAAGAAGAACTTGTATTTCTTGCATCTTTACTAATCTTATAGATTATCTCTAAACAACGTAAATCTTCTATATCTAAACCAATTGATGATTCTTTACTGTATAATCTATTAATAACAGAAAGTACTATAGTTTCTAGTTTATCTTCAGATTCTTTATTCATATTTATTAAACTTCTTAATATTATCAATATGCCACATTGGTTGAAGATTAGTATAATGATTTACTTTTAAGAATTGTTCTTTATTAGTTAAATCTACTTTAGATAAAGGAATAATATGATCAATAGACCATTGACCTTCTTTATTACCATGATTAGACCAATTCATACCTGGAAGCCATTTGGACTCTAGATATACCTTTAATTTTTCAATGGTACAACCTAGATCTCTAACTGCAGAACCTGATTTATTATTTTGTTTTAATGCCATCTTTAATCTAGTACGTAAATTACATATAAGTTTAAAATTTATATCTTTTAATTTACGTTCTTTACGATAATTATTATCATATTCTAATAATTTCTTCTTATTCTTTTGATAATACTGTTTTTTATTATCTTTATTTTTACTTCTCCAATTTGAACATAATTTATTATCACATTGTTTACAACGTCCAGATAATCCATCTTTAGTAGATTTATTTCTAGGAAAATCTAGTACATCTTTGAATACTTTACAAAGATAACATATTTTCATAAATTATTTACCGCCAATAATAGTGGGTGCAGTTAATCCTATACGAGCGGCCATTCCTGCAGTCTTATCTTTAATTCCCTGTACTTGAACTTTAATATCTTCTATAGCTTGTTTATTTTCGTCAGTTATACCTTGTTTACTTTTATTGAGATGTTGTTTTCCATAGTATAAACTTAATGTAACTAGTAAAGATCCCATATCTATAATTGAAGGATTAGGATTCAATGCAATTTTAACTAATACAATTATACATGCGATATGAGTAATAGAAAGCAAACCATCATCATCTGTTAGACGAAGAAAATAAAGTAATCTTGATAAAAGTGATTTAACATGTTTCATATTATTTGCCGAAATAGTAAAAACGAGCAAATTCTATCTTGAAATTCTCAAGTGAAAGAGCTTTGTTTTCGCAATCTTTTACTTTTTTACTAATAACTTTATCATCTTGAAGATCAGCCATAACCAGGTTCCATGTACCTTTATCTTTCATAATATAGAAAGCTTTATGAACTGGAGATTCAGGAGACTTAGTTTCTTCTTTCTTGACTTCAACTGTTTTCTTTTCTTTTGATTTTTTTTCTTCAGACCAACCTTTTTTGAATACCATAATTAACTTGCCTTCTTAGATTTTTTTAATTCAGGTTTAGCAACTTCTTCTTTAGATTCTTCTTTAAGAGCATTAGAACGTGCTTGTGCATCTGTTTTAATTTGTTCAATTTGTTGTGAACTTTGTGCAGACATTTGTTTAAGAAAAGTAATTAGATTTGCAATTAGAGCAGTATCTTGTCCAGAATGTAGGCTACGTGAAACTGCTAATTGAAAATTATTAAAACCTTCTGCATTGGCTTGAAGTTCTTGAAGTTTAAGTTGTTCTGCTTCAGTAAATAGAATAGGTTTTTGTGGTTGATCAGACATGGATATATTCCTTTCGAGTTTCAATTAAGTTAACTGTAAAAAAGTATCTATCTCTTTAGAAGAGGTAAGAAAATTTAAAAATATAGAATTGATTTGTTTGTGGGAGCAGTCACCATTGCAAACATAATTAGGTTGAGAGTGTTAGTCCCAAACAAATCATCTATACAATGTACTTATTAAATTTAATGAAATAAAAAAAGGCCTTAGAGTATCGGGGAGGATTTACTCTAAGGCCTAGGAGACTCATAAGAGAGTCTCTCGGGAGGGGTAAGGATTGAGAACATATTTAGTATATCATATGTTCTACTAAATGTCAATTCATTTTTACTTTAGAAATATCTGTTACTTTACTAACATCACCTAAGTTATTTAATTTATTAATATAAATCTTCTTTAGATCATCAATAACTTCATTAGCTTTCTTATTAGCTTGTTTCTTTTCATACCAGAACAAAGATGAAACAGCTCCTGCCAATAAAATACCGCCTACAAATGCTCCTGCTAGTCCAATTAGAAATGGGTTCATATCTCTCCTTTATTTATTTAATTTTTCTTTTACTAGGTTATATGCTTCTTTTACAAAAAATTTAGTGCCTGATTGCATTGTGATCTGTGTACAGTCCAAATGTCCAAGGGCATTCATGTCTACTAATAGTTCAATAAAATCAGGCTTTACACTAACTTTAGCAGCTCCCTTAGCTTCTACTAATTCAAATTCAATCATTTATTATTTCCTTGTAATAGTTTAATAGTATCTTCTATAGTACCTTTAACTATATGAAATGTATTAGATAAATGAATTTGAACATGACTAGTATCCATTAAATCTAATGCTAGATAACTAATATTATCTATATTAATAAAAATATCTCTGCCCGCTAGATTCTTAATTTTTACTATGTTCATACTCTAAGTATATCAATTATAGTTCATCTTGTCAAGGATAAACTTGACTATAGTTTATAATTATGATATACTATATATTGATGGGTAATCTCTTCAAATCATTAGGTTATTATTCAGTTTATAGAAAAGGGATTATTTTAACTTTTAATACAGATAAACTTTTATATAAGTATATCAATAGATTAGAAGCAGAACAAACTATGAAAAGTGATACTTTATTTTCCACTGGATGGAATGGAGAATGGTTTTATAACACTTACCCAAGGATGAGGATATTATGAACGAACTATTTAAAAGATTAGGAATGCAATTAGAATTTGAGCAATGTTATATACGGTTAATTACTCCACCTGTTTATATTGTTCCCGATTCAAATAATCTTACAGGTTTAGGATTATATATTACACCGACTCCATATTCGGCATATATGTCATATAATCCACCGGTTATTCATTGGAAATACACAACTAGATTTGGTGATGAATATGCACAATATATTGCAAAACAAAATCCTTATGTATTACCTTCTTATACATATTCTCAAACTTATCAAGGTGGATTTTATACTTCATCAGGTATTAGTGGTCTAACTGGAGGGTTATTATTAAGTGGTGCAGCATTAAGTCAACAACAAGCACAGTATCAACAGGCTGCAATGCAACAATCTCAATTGTCCTTATCAGGACAGTTACAGCAAGCATCTTTACAACAAAATGTACAGCAGTATACCCTTCCAGTTCCTTTAAAATATTCTACGCCAGCAAAAGAAGTCAAATTAATTCATAAAGGTATATCAAAATTAAAATCTATTTGGCAATGGCTTAAGACTGCTAAATGAATGAACTCTTTAAAACACTAGGTTATACTTTATCTAAATTTGGTCCTGGTGATCAACTATTATATCTTACTGCTCCAGGGTGTTATGGACTTGAGCCAATATGGTGGGTTGTTGTAGATATGTATAGTTTAAAAAGAGATTTACATATGCAAGCTGTATATTCGGGATTAAACTATACTAATGGATATACCGAGATTTGTTTGTATATGCCTTGGGGTAGAATAATTGTATAATCTACTTAAACAGTTAGGTTATAGTTATGAAGCAAATGATTCAGTTGCAGTCCCAAATATGTGGTATATTTGTTTAAGAATTAGAAGAATGGGAGGAGAACCTATATGGGATATAAGGATATGGCCATGAAGTTACTTTGTGAACAATTCAATTATGAATATTACTATACTATTAATGATGTATGTGGTGCAATTGGTATTTGCAGAGGAGATGAATTTGGTATAGATGAATGTTGTTTATGGCGGAAAGTTATATATCCATGAATAAGCTAATACAACAGTTTGGACACTTCAAATACCATGTTATATACCAATTTGTAGATCCATGTCAACCATATGCAGTCTTTTATGAAGTTCGACATATAATAGGCCCAGTAAGCGATTATACGCAGGATTTGTGGTTTTATAGGAAACTTATATGATCTACCTTACCTTCACAAAAAGTCTTCATGTAGAGGCTTATATGAACTTTAGAGGCCAACTATGATTATAATGGATTTAAAATATAATTTCTATATGTTAAAAGCAGACTTATATGAATAACCTAATTGTAGCTTTAGGATATGGTAATTACGATGTTGATGAAGACATCATGCAAGTAGGCATATGGTCTAACTATGATATCGTTAATAGAATGTGCTATGGCGAAGTATTATGGGAATACACCTATTATGAATATGCTTTGTAAACACTTATGCTATAGTTATGAGGCTTCCTTTGGTCTTAGCAATCAGGCTTTCATAGGTATTTGGGTACCTTATCAAAGCTCATGGAGTTCTGGCCAACTTATATGGCAATACAATTATGAATAGCCTTTTAAATGCGTATGGTTTATATTATGCTTCATATCCTCAATTTGGTGAAGTAGGTATAAGCCCACAAGCCTCATTAGTTGAGATAAAACATTACTTATGGATAGTTCAATGGGATGCTATAGGGTATTACGATTATGAATGATCTCTGTCAGCAGTTTAACTATGTTTATATGTATAATGTACAAGCTTGCGGTACAACAGTTATCTTGTGTGATTCTAAGTATACAGAAGCTGTATGGGATTATTTTTATTATATGTCAACAGAAGCTGTATGGGATTATTTTTATTATATGTCAACTGTAGACCATATATAGCACACTGTATAACCCATCTAGGGGTATACTAGCATATAGTACACTGTAAACGTACACAATTGACCTATACTGCATTCTTTTATTTAAACTGTGCACCCACACTCTGGCAACCATATAGGCTAACCCTCAGCGTTAACCCCTATGGTCCATTAGGGGGGTAGCTGTTGACTATTGGCATGATACTTGCATGCAGCGTGTTGTGTACCGTACTTATACACTGCAAACTCTACATATGCAAACATTACATAGATAAAGATTGCATGGTAACTGTAAACCTATACCGTTTGCCGTTGACCAATGTTGCGTTGGCTGTACGGCGGTTGCTGCTGACTGTATACAGTCTATTGGTTAACAGTATATAGATAGCTTATAACGTGAGTATACAGTCTATAGCTTGCTTATAGCATGACTTAGCTAACTGTTTGCTTTTACTGTTAACTATAGTTGCTTATATGTATACAAGTTAAGGTAACAAAGATTGTCGTTATATACCATATTAGGCTTTGTTATAGGCAATAGTGAACGTAAAGTGTAACATTAAGATAGAAGATTGCTTATAGAGGCTATTAGAGCGTTAAAAGTTGGCATGGTTGTTGCATTGTATAGTTGTATGGTGAGAATACACTTATATGAGCTAACGTTAGAAGGATACAAGATACCTTTGTTTAAAGAGATATTGGTTGGCTTTGAGGAGTTTGTTAGGCTAATGAAATGCGGCAAGGTATTGCGCTTAGGTAAACAATACGTTATGATAACTAAGTAAGGAGAATTATACAATGAAAACTAACTTAATGATTAATGAATGTTGGATTGATAAGACTAATAATGCTGGTTTAGGTGAAAGCAATGTATATGAGACTTTCACGGATAGTAAAGCTATACTCTTTAAAGCTTTACAGAAGGATAACGGAAGATGTACAGGTAAAGTATTCATTGAGAAGCTAGATGGAAGTGTAGTTTCAATAGGATGGGTATTTGAGAAGCAAGTTAAGTATGAAGATTGCAATGAATACTTTACGCGTGAAACGTGGGTTACACTGCATAATAAGAAGCCTAAGACTACAATTGAGCACTTCTATGTTGAGGAGTCAATCTAATGTTTACACTGATTTTAATTGTCATAATTGGATATGTGATTTGCTTAGCCTTTGAATAGAGGAGTATTGACATGTTTAAACTAATATGGAATAATGAAGTCATAGACGAGTTTGATACTGAATATGAAGCTGTAAACATGGCTAAAGAGTATGCTGCAGCTTTCAAGGGATATGTTGAAGTAGTGAAGGGTAACTAATGAGATGGATTATTTTAGCTATAGCGTTAACAGGTTTACATCTAGCGATGCAACCTAAAGCTTATAGCAAACCTAGAAGTAATATAGTTATACAGCTTGACAAGATGCTAACAGAGTGTCAAACTGAAAGTGAATGTATAGCTATTCGAAACGTATTAGCAAAGGAGTCTTTAAAATGAAGTACTTTAGTAAACTTAAGTTATACAAGGCATCTAATGTTAGCTTTAATCCTGCAACTTGTCGAGCATATTCCTATGATTGGTGGAGGTTTGTTGATAAGATTAATGGTTTAGTTATATTCAATGATTATAACTATAGCCCTAGCACTAATAAGCATCAATGGAAGATTAGAAGTGTACTTAGAGACCTAGGCATTAAGATTGATCTAGAGATTGAAGCACCTAAAGGTTTGCAATCACCAGAAAGTGCTATAGCTTATCATACTATGGAAGTTACTAGACTAAAGAATGAGATTGCTAAACCTAGATCACATAAGGCTAAGAATGTACAGCGTCAAGCTAAGATAACAGAACTTAATCAGAAGATTGATGTAGTTAATAAGCTATTAGGCCGTCAATTGTATAATCTTAACAACTTAAGTGCTTCTAGTTTGAAGCAAGTTATAGGAGTAAATTAAAATGAAGCCAATCTATCCAACAACTTATATCGCAAGCGTATATCAAACAAGTCAATCGCTAACCGTAAATCAAAGCTTTCACGCTGACTTTGTTAGACAACTTAGAGATGATGGATACTCTATTAAAGAAGTCAAAGGAGTATATAAAGGAACTAAAGAAGATTCAGTAGTGATTCTAGGATGGAATGATAAGACTGCACAAGATCATTGTCGAAAGTATAATCAAGACTGTATATTGAAACTTGACGGCTCTAGGCATCCTAGCTTTGTTACTGTTAATGAAGTCAATGAAGTATTAGGTAGGTTTGAAGCTGTAAACGATAACTACAATGGGGATTATACAGAAGACTTAACAACTGGAATTAAGTATGCAATTGTAAAGTAACAATATGAGAGTTTATAGAATAAATTATTTTAAGTATGAAGTAACTATAATATTCCATAGAATGCAACTAAGGTTAGATTGGTTTAATAAACAAATAACAGAGACTTGGAAGAGGATAACTGCATTCAATATAGTTATAGATATAGTCAAACTGAGGAGTTAATTATATGAAAGATAGTGCAGTCGAAGACGTTAGACAATTAAGAGTTGAATGGATGATAAAAGCTATTGAAGCTGAGAAAGCTGGTAACACGTTAACTAGCAAAGGTTGGATTGAGTACGCTAATGTGGCGGCTGAAGTAATTGAGTTCTTAGAAGGGAGACTAACTAAATGAATAACTTGATTAAAGAATATGATTTTAAAGTATGGTATACTAAATTAAAAGAATCAGTAACTCCAATTATTCCATCTACTAATTTAAAAGAAGGATTATTAAGAGCAGAAGGACATGAGAAGATTTTAATTAAAAGAGATAACAATGAATATTTAATTGTAAACATTAAAGATCTATTACTTAATTTTAGTACATATCCAAAGTATAAATTTAAATATGAGGAGCTTTACTAATGAATGCAGATTATAGCCTAAGAAAATTAAAAGAAGATTTGGGAGTATTGCCTAAGTTTAGTAAACGATATCATAAGTATGCAACTATTGCAGACAAAGGCTTTGTTACTAAACAAGAGATTGTTAACTTAAAGTCTATACTTAATCATCATGGATTAGTGCACAATCTAACTAGCCATGAGATAAAAGAGTTAACTGATATTCATGAATACAAAGGTAAACCTAGCAAGATAGTTAGAATTGAATTAGATCATACTAAACAAGGATTAGCATTCTTACAAGGTTTATATAAGACTCCAACTGGACGACTTAAAAAGGTGAATAGATTGAGTGAGTTAACTATTCCAGATGGTCCTAATGATAATGAATCAATGATGAACATTATAGAGAATTTTAAAGAGTTTAGATATGCAGGGTTTGAACAAAGTAATTATAATCACTATAGCGGCCACTATTCATATGCACCTGTTTGGGAAGTAGTTGATTATATTGGAAATTCTTTCACTTATTGTCAAACCTTTAGTGGTTTTTGGAGACGTTGACAAAGCAAATAGACTATGTTATTCTTTAATTGAGGTGATAAATATGACTCAACATAATAAAGATATACTAAATGCATTAGCAGAGTTTAAAGCACAAATTAAAATAGATCAAATGATAAATGCAGAATTAGGTACAAAGATACCATTAGAAGTACATTCAAGATTGTACAATCTCTATAACTTCCTGGATGTAGAAGATCTATTAGTGGGAGTGAAATAACATGGAAACTATTAATGCACCAAAGTTTGGATATGATACTAAGATTAAAAAGATTAGACTTCAAACTAAGAAGCTTAAAGCTCACAATGAAATTATGGATCTTTTAATCCAAGCGTTGTTGTTTGGACAAGCTTTAGTTGTAACTTATGTAGCAGTTAACTGGGTTATGCAATGAGTGACTTTGAATACGTTTACGTGTATGATGGAACTTATATGCCTATCCCTTACGAAATATATCATAAGAGTATATTGAAAGCTAATTTAGTTTGTGATATATTTGAACAGATAGAATATACAAAGGAGTTAGACAGTGTACATAAAATCTTTTAGAATGAAAGGTACTCATTATGTAAACCCTCGAAATATTTTACATTTAATAGTACTTATTCCATTAATTATATTGTTTGAAATATTAGGACCAACAAGATTTAAGAAAATAATGAAAGCTAAAAAATGAAACGTATACACTATGAAAACTGCGATTGTGCAGAAGGTCAACGTTATCTTGATACATTCAATGAATGGACTGAATGTCTAGAATGTGACTTTAATCTAACTGATATGGAACTAGACGACTTGACATATTCTGATTACTATGATAACTTAGAAGCTGAATTGAAGGGTAACTAATGAATGACGATGTGTTTGCTTGTTTACTTTGGGTTGTAGTTTGGATTATGGTATTAATATGGTTTATTATATGAGTAAAATTAAATACAATCCATTTTTAAAAGAATTAATTGGTCCAGATGAATTATATTCAAATAAAGAATTAAATAAGATTGTAATTAATCAATTAAGTTTACTTTTAAGACCTTTTGAAGTTAAATTATTAATTATGTATTTTGGTTTAACTGGAAACTATCCTTGGAGTATTAGTGAAATAGCTAATAGATATGAAGTAACAGAAGCTAGAATACATTTCATATATGATAAAAGTATAAAAAAACTTAAAAGATTTCATAAATTTAAAGATAATCTTAAGGATTTTATATGAATGAATTAGTTGAACATTTAATAAATGAATCTTACCATGTAGGAAGTAAATTTAATGTAATTATTATAACAGGACAAGGACTATGGCGATATTACAAGTATTAATACTATTACTTATTTGCATATGCAATACTTGCTATGCAGATACTACACAAGATAACTTAATGCACATCACTGCACATTTAGGCGGAGCATATGCTATAACAGATGTAACAGAGTTAGCTTGCGAACGAATCAATAGCCCTTCAGATAAGACTTTGTGTACAGTTGTAGGCGTTGCAGTATCAACTGCCGCAAACGTTGCCTATAAGGCATCTGAAGGCTTCCCTAGTGATACTAAAAGAAGTTTGATTAGCGGCGGAGTTGGAAGTTTATTGTCAGCTGGAGTTATAACATTAAGATGGTAACTATATGATTAAAATAGATCATATAAAGTGTCCTAAAGATTTCAGATTAGAGTCATATCGCTTCTTAACTGGATATGAACTTCGAATGTTTTATAAACACTATATATTTAGATTAACATTCTCTCATAGTAATTTAACAGATAGAGAGATAATGAGGTGTATGGATATCTCTAGATTAGTATTAACACCTATTGACAATTCAGTGAACTTAAATTAAAGTTATTAAAGGAGGATATATGGAAATAGAACAACTTAAAAGATATGTAGAACTTAAAGAACAAATCAAAGAACTAGAAGCCGAGTTAGATCCTATTAATAAAGAGATTAAGACTAGATTTAAGAATGAAGCTGGTGTATATACACTAGATGATTATTCAGTTGAACTAACTACATCTAGTCGTGAAAGCTTTGATCTTAAGAAGGCATCACTTGAATTAGATAATACTATTCTTAAACCTTATATTAAAGTTTCAAATGTAGTAACATTAAAAGTGAATAAAATAAAGAAGGCAGAAGCAGCATGAGAAAATTAGCAGTTCTAATACTTGGTCTACTAACTGTATCAGTGCTAACACTGGTATTTATATCATGTGGCGAGGAGACTTATAAATCAAATACTGTTCAAGTTCCTGGTCCAGCTGGTAAGGATGGATCTAATGGAGTAAATGGAAAGGATGGAAGTCAAGGCACGACGGGAACTAATGGTCTAAACTCATTACTTTCACTTTCAAGATTCACGGCTGATACTTCAATTTGTGCCGCTGGTTCTGGTTCAATTGTACGAAGCGGATTAGATAATAACTCAAATAACATACTAGAAGCATCTGAAGTGAATCAGTCAACTGTAGTATGCGATGGTATACAAGGTCAGCAAGGTAATCAAGGAGTCCAAGGTAACACTGGAGCAACAGGAGCTCAAGGTGCACCTGGAACACCTGCGCCACAATATGCTATATTGAAGTTCATTACACCATGCCCTTCTATTACTACTAGTTATCGTGAAGTAATTATTAAACTTGTTAATGGTCAATTCCTGTCTTCATTCTCAGCTAATGGAGATGCATTAACAGTTAGGTTAACACTTATACCTAATGGAAGTTATGTTGATACAGATGGATCTAACTGTCATTTTACAGTTAGTGGAACTACTTTAACAGATCAATTTGGGAATACATTCTAATGGACAAAGATACTTATATTGAAATTCAAGAACGACTAACAGAAGAACTTGGACGTAAGCCAACTGAAGATGAAATCACTAATGAATATGCATCAATTTGTGATATGATGTATGATGAACAAAGAGATTCAGATTTTATTGGTTATAACGGAGACGGATGATATGGAAGCTGGATTACTTCAGTTCATAACAGCATATGCCAAAGATAATAACTTAGATGATATAAGTGTAGCAATGTTAGCAGGTGCATTAAGCTCAGATGCTATTAAGGCTCTTGACGAGTATAAGAAGTTTGTGTTAGTATTGAATAGTGTAGCACCGCAGCTTATAAGTTACATAGAGCTCGCAGCTAAAAACAGTAGGAAACCAAATGATTGAGTTAGTTAAACAATTAGGTTATTATTATGAACCAAGGGGCGAGTTTGGAGTTATTACACAGACACGCGCCATTGGAATACATATATATCGTTATTATTCATATGCAGAAACGAGTGATTGGATTTTTTGTTATACATATAGGAGTATATTCAATGAGTGAAAATAAATTAATTCTAATATCAGATAATAGCGATAAAACAAGAATACGTTATCGTAAAAAGAATGATACTCATTGGCAAACTATCTATTTAGATAATGGAGACTATGATACTCTTATAGATCAACTATTAGCAGGGATAAATAAAGATGGAAACAAGTAAACAAAAAGAACGTAGATCAAGTATAAGAATACCTATTTTATCAGAAGCATGTACTTATACGTTTGCAGATGCACTAACAGATATAGAAGGAACTTTATTTGATTTATCACCAATTGGCGTTTTTATTAACTGCAAGACTCAACCTAATGTAAAAGATATAGTTAAGATAAACTTTAAACTACCACAAGATATGGGGATTTTAACTTTAAATGGTAAAGTAACTCACAAGCGTTGGGCAGTAACTAAGAAGAGTAAACTGTCTACTGGATTTGGAGTTAAGTTTGAAGATAACATTCCTAAGTATGAAGAGGTAATGAAATCATACGCTATCTATATGCGTAACAAACAGATTATTCAAGTAAGTACACGAATCATTGAAGAGTTCTTTGGATTGCCTGCCGCAGAAGATAAAGGTCCTCCTAATGAAAAACAATGAAAGTATATTTAGATTAATTGAAGAGGATGATGAAACTTATCTTAATGAACTTTATATTAAGTTCATAGCAAAGACAAAGAAAAAAGGATATAACAACTGTTTAAATTGTCAAGAAGAATTTAAACCTGCTCATAAGTTTAATAAACAGTGTCCAGCTTGTCGCAAAGAATTAGGATATGAATGAACTAGTTAAAATATTAGGATATATAAACTATTGTGATATTTATGGCCTTGTAGGTATTACAAGAATGATTGTGCCATATAAGTCATATACAACTAACTGGTTTTTTAGGATAAATAATGAATAAACTTGTATTACAATTTGGTTATATTTCATATGTTTTAGATGATGGCTACAATATATCAATTGGGATTTCTAGTAGATATGGTAGGGAAAATAAAGTATGGTCGTTTAGTACACAATATAAACCTTATCGTAAAGGGCGTACTAGAAGATGAATAAACTCTTTACATCATTTGGATTTGACAGATACTTTATAACTAACAGCGTAGGTTATTCCATGAAAGATGTTACTAAAATATTTTGGGATTATACTTACCCTGACTGGAAAATGAAATGATTAAGATAACAGAAAAAGACTTAGTTAACCTTCATTCTTATGCAATAAAGAATGTTGTGGACTTATCACGACATTCAGAATATCAAAGAGACTCACATAAGTTACAGGCATATGCTTATATGCTTGCGGCTATCTCTTTACTTAATTCTAAAAGTAGTGTACTGTTGGAAGTGGAAGTTGATAATGGAGTTAAGGACAATGAATAATTTAATTAAACAATTAAATTTAACTTATCTAATAGATAAATCAGATAAGGTAATAAAGATAGGACTTTGTAATTATTCAGCATATAGAGATATATGGTATTATTCTTATTTTAGTTGATTATATAATAAATGTATGATATACTTAATGATTAAAGGTTTCAAATGAATATACTAAACGAAATTAAAGTTGGCGTATCACATTATCAAAAACAAGGTAACTCCTATTACTTTGGACGCCCTAATAAGAAAACTAAGAAGCTAGAACCTGGTATATATACTATACAACAAGATCCAATGGGTCAAATATACCTAGAAGGTATGTCAGCTATGACCGATTCACTTATTAGACTACCTGACTTTACTTCAGAGAAGGTTATCAAAGAAGTTGAGAAGTTTTGGACTAAAGAAACTAAAGCAAAGTTCACTAAACGACAATTGGTTTATAAGCGTGGTATTATTCTACACGGTTTACCTGGAACTGGCAAGTCAGCTTGTGTATCTCAGTTAATGGAAGCTGAAGTTAAACAAGGTGGTATTGTATTCTTTTCACCTTCCCCTGGAATGTTACAATATGTTGTTAAGTGTATAAGAGAAATACAAGGTGATATCAGATGTTTAGTCGTATGGGAAGAGTTTGATGATTTAATTGAAGCTAATGAATCAGACTTCTTAAGCCTATTAGATGGTGAAATGCAAATAGATAACGTTGTTTATATTGGAACTACTAACTACCTTGATAGAATACCTAATAGATTTAAGAATAGACCTAGTAGGTTTGCCAGTATAATTGAAGTTGGATTGCCTAATGAAGAGACTCGAAAGGTTTATCTATCTAATAAGATTCATGCCGATGATAACATTGATATAGATGTATGGGCTAAAGCAACAGAAGGCTTTACAATAGATCATATTAAAGACTTAATCATAAGTGTTCTTTGTCTTGATGTACCTTTTAATGAGGCACTTGACAGATTAAAAGACTTCCAGTATGATGAAAATAAGAATGAATCACCTATGCAAAAACGTAGGCGATTAGCTCAAATGAAATATGATAGATTGATGGGAATTAATAAGCGGGACATAGAAGAATTTTGAACTTTAACTTAAATGAGGAGATAGGATAATGAACATTAAAGATAGTATCAGGTTAATGAATGTTGCGATGAAAGCACGAGTACCATACCTTCTAGTGGGACACTCAGGTATCGGCAAGAGTCAGATTACTGAACAGATTGCAAAGGAAGTTTTTCCTAATCACAAGTTCGTTTCAGTATTTGCAAGTCAACAAGATGTCGGAGATTTTGTAGGTATACCTGATATTATGTCAGTTGAAACTACTGATACTAATGGCAAAAAGAAAGTCAATAGAGTTACATCATGGGCAAGACCTGAATGGATGCCAACAGAACCTTGTGTTATCTTCTTAGATGAACTTAACAATGCTCGTCCAGACGTTGAATCAGCTATGCTTCAATTGGTTCTAGAAAAACGTATTCATACTCACGCATTGCATCCAGATAGTTATATCTGTGCAGCTATTAACCCAGCTAGTTCTGAGTACACTACAGCTAATACTATGAGTACAGCATTAGTCAAACGCTTTATGGTAGTATCATTTGAACCTCAAGCTAGTGAATTTATTAAATGGGGTGATGATTCTAAACGAGTTAATCCTAAACTTCTTAGTTTCCTTAAACATATGCCTAACATTACTGGCGCAGAAAAACCATTAGATACTCTTATCAAGATGGAACCTTGTCCTCGTCTGTGGGAAATGGTTAGTAAACTATATAATGTTATTCAGAAGGATGGCCTAGAGAATGACAGAGATTTGATTAAAGATGTACTCGTTAGTTCAGTTGGAGTTAATGCAGCAGCATCATTCCTTAGCTGGTTAGATACACAAGATAAACCAGTTAGCTATGATGAAATTGTTAAAGATCCTGTTAAAGCTCTTGAACGATATAACAAGTTCTATGGTGAAATGCGTAATGATTTGATTAGTGCTACTAGTGAAAATATTGTTAATGGTCTAAAAGATATATTCGAGAAGCTAGTTGATAAGATTGATTACAAAGTTAGTATACTTGAGTATGATCGAAATACTGATCCTAAACTAGTCAAGGATGCATTGGCTGAACTTCAAACTAATGTTAAGAATAACATGGGAGTTAATAAAAAGAAGCTTGATGCTATCATTGACTTTCTTAAAGAAGTTCCTAATGATGTTCTATATCAAATTAGTCATAGTATCATCACTAACAAACCATGTGAGGATAATAATGGTCAAGACAATGAAGAACACCACAAACGACAAATCAAACGTTTCAATGCTTATAACACGATGGTTATGTATCTTTACAGAGATGATCTTATCCCTGGACATTCTAATCTTTATAAGAGATTCTTAGAAAGCACGGACGAGGTAAATAAGCACAAGCGAAAGGATGCCGCAACTGGTTAAGATGGAAAAAGTCTGCTCTAAATGCAAGCTATCAAAACCTTTATCAGAATTTAGTAAAGATAAAAGTAAAAAAGATGGCTTGCATTATACTTGTAGAAGTTGTAATAGACTAAAATCGCTTAAGTGGCAAAAAGATAATAAGATAAAGTATAATACTAGACAAACTTTACAATCTATGATAGATTATTTAAAAGAGAGTGAGGATTCAAATGGACATAAAGCAGCTTCAATTATATCTATTAAGTAACTATCCCTACTATTATGCATTGTTGCAACAAGCGAAAATCAATCTAGACGAGAAGTCAGAGTATGTAGCTTATGTAAAGGTGCAAACTAGAATTGAGATTACTATTAATCCTGAGAAGTTTAGTAACTTCACAGTAGCAGAGCAAGCAGGATTACTTATACATGAACTACAACACTTGTATAAAGATCACATTAAGCAGACTCAGCTAAAGCAGATTGAAGCTATATCAGATAAGTTAGGCATTGAAGCTAACTACATGATGGCGAATGTTGCAATGGATATGGAAATCAATCCAGGAATATCTGAATTAGTTAAGAGTGATAAGCTTGGACTACCTGCACCAAAGGGTGCACAGTTTAGAGGTGTATATCCTCAAGACTTTAATTGTCATAATCAAGACTCATGGGTTAACTACTATGCTAAGTTAAAGAGTCAGGGTAAAATTATGAAAGGCAAAAGTAAACCTGGTGAAGGTAAGCCAGGGGACGAGGAAGGAAGTGGAGACGGTCAACCACATCAAGATCACGATTACTTTACCGAGTCTACTCGTGATGAGAAGATGATGGATGAAATAGCAGCTAACGCAGCTAAACGAGCTAAGTGTTTATCAGCTGGTAACACTCCTAGAGAGATTGAGAAATTCCTATTAGATCACGAAGCAAGTAAACAAGTTCCTTGGCATATTGTACTCAGACAGTTTATGCAAAGCTTAGTCGATGTTAAGACTAAGAACACTTGGAAAAAAGTTAACAGACGTTTTAGAGGTAAACTACCTGGTGTTAAGAAGCTGCCTAAATTAGATCTTCTAATCGGTATTGATATGTCTGGTAGTATGTCTGACGAAGATATTAAAAAGTGTTTTGCAGAAGTAGATGCTATCTATAACACTGGAATGGTAAATATTGAAGTAGCTTACTTTGATACTTATATTCATCACAAAGAAGATTATAAGAAGGGCTTTGAAGCTAAACGAGTATGCGCAGGTGGTACTAGCTTTGTGCCTGTACATGAGTTAGCAATTGAAGAGAGATATAAAGGTGTAATCTATTTAACAGATGGCTATGCAGACTTTCCTAATAGGAATGATGTAACCTATAAATGTTTATGGGTTCTTAATTCAGATGTTAAACCTCCTTATGGTAATAGTGTAAGGATTAAGTAAATGAGTGAACTAGTAAAACAGTTTGGAAAGTATCAGTACAATGTTCGTATAGCTAGAGGTGGCTTTATCAATATACTTTATGATGTACCAAATCCTGTATATGAACAAAGATATTGGATATGGCAATATAATGTACAAGGAAACTATTATGCAACAGCTATATAGTATTATGGGTATGGGATATGTAGTTTGTACAAATGGAGATATATGTACTTGGGATTATTACATTCATAAGTGTATTTGGAAGTATGAAAAGAAATGAATGCTCTAGTTAGACAAATGAATTATTATGGGTATACTGTAGTAAATACAAACATAAATGGAGTATATATTCGAACTATAAACTATATAACAATTTGGAGTTACTTTAGAAAATAATATGAATCACCTATGCACACAGTTAGGATTATGTTATAAAGATTATAAGTTTTATTATTATTACACAGGAAGATTTTATATTAAAGGACGTTTAACTAGTAAGCCTTAGCTCGTCTCTAAATAAGCTAACTAAAGGCACGAACTGATAAGAAAAACAGTAGCTGAAGTCGAATATACAACAGTAGAAGCTTCACCTATGAAATTAAACTTGTCAGTAGTACATATATTGTAAGGGCATTCAAACAGGTTCGCTTGTATATTTGCTCTCTGGTTAAGGTGGCTAATAAGCCGTAAGGCTAACTAAATCCTTAACAGATCCCTTATAAGGTTTTGCTTTAGCTGATTTACTATTAGCCTAAGCAGTTCTACTATTATTTGTTAATGGGTTAACAGTTACCTAGGTGAAAGGTTATATAAATGACAGAGCTTAATAGACAGTTTAATTATAAGTACTACGTTAGCGTTTACTGGCATCATATATCTATTGAGACTTGTATTAATCCTATAGCATATGCATGGGTATGGGGTATTAATATACATCCTCATTTGTTAGGATTAAGAAGATGAATAAACTAGTTAACAGATTAGGTGAACTTGAGTACTATATAAGTGTTTATCATTTATATAGAGTTGTAATTGAGACTACAGGACAAGAATATAGAAGATATTGGATATATGAAGGTAATGGTCGAACTAATAAGAATATAATTATATGAATAACTTTAAACTAATATTACCTAGACCATTCTTAATGGGAACTAATAAAGTATTAACTTTTATTACTAAACCATATGAGATGCAAGTTACACCAATGACTCAAGAACAGTATGTTAAGATAATTGGCAAGAATCCATCTAACTTTAAAGGTAAAGATTTACCAGTTGAACAAGTTTCATGGTTAGATGTTCAAGAGTTCATTAAAAAATGTAATAAACTTAATAAAGAATATAATTATAGATTACCTACTGAAGCTGAATGGGAATATGCAGCAGGATGCGGTTTAACTTCTAATTACTTCTTTGGTGACAATGAAGACCAGTTACATAAGTATGCTCATTTCAATTCAGGTAAAACTATTAAAGTAGGCAGTAAACTCCCAAATTACTTTGGTTTATATGATATATACGGCAATGTTTGGGAGTGGACTGAAGACTGGTATGATGAAATGTTAAAAGGTGGTATAGATCCTAAAGGACCTAGTAAAGGCTCGTTCCGCGTGCTCCGTGGCGGTAGTTGGTTCAACGTTGCGCAGGCGTTGCGTTCGGCTTATCGCAACTACTACTCGCCTGAGTCTCAGGGCAGCTATTTGGGGTTCCGCCTCGTGAGGACAAAATTGTGAATAGTCTAGTTAAATCATTAGGTTATAATGGGATACCGCCTTATGAAGTATATACAAAGCATAGTATATATGACAATAGTATTTATAGCGTAGAATTATGGTTAAGAATGGATAAAAATATATGGAAATATAGGATATATGTCTAGACTTATCATAAATAATTCATTTTGTCAACTGCAATCATTCAGTACAGATATACTTGCATCTGTCAAGACTAAGCTCACTTATACCAATGAAGAGGTCATCAGAGAGAAGCAAATGATTTATAGTCAACTTCAAAGAGCTAAGTCTAGAAGACAAGGTCCACTTATCTCTATTCTTAAAGAACGCTTCAAAGCTCTAGGTCCAGATACAGTTTGTTGGTTAGATGAGTACAATAGATTTCCAACTGGACTACTTCATTTAGTTAGAGATCTATTAGGTAACTATATACAAATAGATGATAGAGTTAAACCTGAATCATATCAACTATTTAGATGGAATAATAAACCACATGATCTTAGACCCTACCAAAAAGAAGCAGTGGATGCATTTATTGGAAGGGCTAGAGGTGTACTTCAAATGGCAGTAGGGTCCGGTAAGACTCGTATAGCTGCTCAAATTATAAAAGAATTGGGAGTCAATGTTCTATTTGTAGTGCCATCTTCTGCACTTTTGACTCAAGCTTACGATGTACTAGAAAATTCATTTGGATTAAAAAATGTACAAAAAGTGTCTACTTTGGACATTAAAAAGAATAAAAAGCTTAAGCCTATTAGAATTATTACAATACAGTCATTAGGTAGCCTACAGAAGCAAGGCTTAGCAGAACTGCTTATAGACGGCATAGATTTGCTTGTGCTGGACGAATGTCATCATTCCGCCTCTGAGTCCTTTACAAAGCTCTTGCCATTGTTCCAGGGCATTTACTATCGTTTGGGACTATCTGGTACTTACTTGCGTAATGATTCAAAGACTCTTGATTTGTGGGGAGTATCAGGTGAAGTAGTTTATGATTACAGTGCATCTAAAGCAACTAAGGAAGGTTATCTAACACCAGTTGAATTTAATATCATTAAGCTTAAAGGTAAACCTTCTAGTAACTATCAGACTGAATATAAAAGTAATTATGGAGGATTAGAGTTACTTGAATCTATTACAGATATTGTACAGAATAGAATATCTGATAAAGATCAAATACTTATACTCGTTGAACGTAAAGAAGGAT
>Ga0265336_10000068_pt1 | contig 90984 bp, 121 predicted proteins | sample 42119metaG_FD_193583 | JGI IMG/M metagenome (GOLD analysis project Ga0265336, IMG submission 193583) | Rhizosphere microbial communities from Carex aquatilis grown in University of Washington, Seatle, WA, United States - 4-21-19 metaG | ecosystem: Host-associated > Plants > Roots > Rhizosphere... | reverse complement strand
TGTGAAAGTATCCCGGTTTGACGAACTGGGATACTTTCACAGTACCGGCGTCCAAATCGGCGGAGCTGGACACGGGCGGCGGGTTGACAATTGGCGGTTTGTAGATTTGTCGGACTCTTCCAGCGTTGCACAAATCGGGCCGGAGTACAAAAGCCGGGCGGAACTTCTAGCCGATTTGGACCGGTACGCGGCGGAGTACGGATGCAAGCTCGCAACCCGGCCCCGGATCGCTTCCCCGGAACCCGTCCCGGCGTACTAGTACGGCATACAGCGGGCCGGGCGCTATATCCCGGCGTCAATCCCCTTCTAACGGAGTTGGACGCGTGCAAACTGAATTTAAGCCGGAATGCGAATATCAGCATAAGCAACGTAAAGCCGGAAACGAAAACCCGGATTATTGCGCGAACTGCGGGCACATCTACCGGGAACACCGGAACGGAAAATGCCCGCTTGACCTTGATTAAACGCGGGCCGGATCGCAACCCGGCCCAGCTCACACACGGAGCTTGAGACAATGGAACCCAATTACAAAATTGAGAGCGGAACCCATTACAAACCCAGTACGCCCGATGAGGTTATCAGGCTTTTGGAACGGTCCCGGCATACCGGGGAACGAATCCGCATACACTACGGGGACGCCACAACGGGCCGTGATTGGCTTGAAGAATGGGATGTTACCGGGCATATTGGCCGGAGTATGGGGCCGGTAAAAATCCCCCTAATGATTGCAACGGCCCGCAGTACGGGCGGCCCCGGTATCCTTGACGATTGCATTGTAAAAATTCGTTCGACGCGCGGCGGAGCTGTACTGTATCAGCATCCGGCATATAACGCGGGCCGGGTAACTCTTAGAGACGAACCCGGCGAGCTGTACGCGTTCAAAGTGGACCGGGACGGCGTAACCCATGCCGGATTTAGAACAGCTCGCGAGCGGGCCGCATGGGTCGCAAAAATGGGTTTGACGGTCACGGCGTAACCCGTACCAGTACGGACACACACACACACGGAGGTTAAAGACAATGGAACATCAGACGTTTATCCCCTATGTTCTCGCATTGGTTGACCGGGTTTTCCAAAAGTACATGACGGAACCCGCGAACCCGGCCCAGCTCTAAAACTTTTTTCTAATTGTTTTCGGTTTTCGCTTGACTCTTGACTAAATCTCCGGCAATATCTTTTTCAGGTTTGACAATTTGTCAAACATTTTCAGACAAGAGGCGGACACAATGCACAAATACATTGTCACCTTTGCAGGTTTTCGCGGAACCCGTGACCGGTCCGTAACAGTAACGGCCCCGGACCCGGAAACCGCGAAATTTGACGCTATCGCAACTAACCCCGGATGGTTCGCCGTCCGGTCCGTAGAACTGGCGGCCCATGTCAATCGTTCACAGCTTGCCGCCTAACATAGCGGCGGAGCTGGACGCGGCCCGCAAGCGTACCGGGGACACGGACGCGTTACGGATCGCGGCCCAGCGTTTACCGGCACTGTTAGCACTAACCCCGGCCCAGTTTGAACGGATCGCGGCGGAACTTCTGAAAAACAAATCTAACCTTTGAGGTTTTGAACATGGAATTTATCGCACAATTCAAGGCGGCCCGGCGAGTAAGTACGCCTCTCGTATCTATCCGAACCTTTGACGCGAAGTCCACAACGGACGCAATACGCGCGGCACTCGGGGAAAAGCTGAAAGATAATGCTTTGATTCTCTGGGACACAATGAACGGTATGCGGGCGCTAACGGAACGCGGCGGCGAAGAGCTTGCACACATCTTACAGGGTGCGGACCCAGCGGCGAGTATGGACCTTGCGTCAACTCTGAAAATGGCGGAAAACGCCCGGACTAACGTTACTCTGTTTTTGTCCAATGCACATTTATTCGTCAAGAGTGACGAACCCGCGATAATTCAAGGCGTCTGGAACTTGCGCGATAACTTCAAGGCAAACGGAAACATGCTCGTACTGCTCTCACATCCGGGCGCATCTTTACCGGTCGAGTTGGTTTCCGATGTTCTGGTATTGGATGAACCCCTTCCGACACGGGCGGAGCTGGGCGCAATCATCGGTAACACTTTTAAGTTTGCCAAACTCGAAACCCCGGACGCCGGAACGCTGGAAAAAGCAACTGATGCCCTCATCGGTTTACCCGCGTTCCCGGCTGAACAGTCTACCGCGATGTGTTTGGACACGAAGTCTAAGGCGCTAGACGTGGCGGAACTTTGGGCGCAAAAAAGAGAGATCATAAGCCAAACCCCCGGCCTGTCAATGTGGACGGGTTCCGAAAAGCTGGACGATATCGGCGGCCTAGAGTCCGTCAAGGATTTTTGCTCCGCCGTTATGACCGGCAAAGACGCGCCAAAAGTCATTATCTTTTTGGACGAGGTAGAAAAGCTCTTCGCCGGTACCGGTACGGACCTATCCGGCGTCAAAACGGAACTAACCGGCGAAATGCTCAAATGGATGCAGGATCGCGAAATAGACGGAACTATTTTTATCGGGGTTCCGGGCGCATCTAAAAGCCAACTTGCAAAGTCTTTGGGCGGTTCGTTCGGCGTTCCGGTAATTCATTTTAATCTGGCAGCTATGCAAAGCTCACTAGTTGGAAGCTCGGGCGCAAATCTGCGGGCCGCCATGAAAACGGTTGACGCAATCAGTGACGGGCGTATCTTTGCGATTGCAACGTCTAACGGTATTGATTCTCTACCGGCTGAGCTTCAATCTAGATTCCAGCTCGGGACGTTTTTCTTTGATGCACCGGACGCGGAAGAGCGGGCCGCAATCTGGGATATTTACCGGAACAAATACAGCATACCGGCTGAACAAAAGACGCCGGAGTCTAACGGTTGGACCGGTCGCGAAATAAAGGAATGCACCAAAAAGGCGTACCGGCTGAACTGGACGCTAGAAAAGGCGGCCCAGTACGTTGTCCCGGTCACGAAGTCTAACGCGGAACGGATAAACGGTCTCCGGGCGGCGTGCTCGGGTAAGTATCTATCCGCATCGAAGCCGGGCGTCTACCAGTACACGGGCGCAACGGCGGCCCCGGTCCCGTCACACACGGTCGCGCATAACACGGGCGGACGGGTTGTCCGGTTTGACGAAGAATAATACAAAGTAATTGCATCGAATCCACAAACGGAGAATCGAAAAAAACATGAGCGCATACAGCGAAGTACAAACACAATTCACGGACGGGGAACTTCTGATAGAAGCTCTAAAAGAGCTGGGATACAACCCCGTCAACTGTATCGGCAAACCCGAACCCCTGATAGGTTATCAGGGGGATTACAGAACGGCGGACGGCGAAGGGCATACGCGCGACGCGTCAAAGGCTATGCGGGCGGACGTGATTATACCCCGGTCACAAGTGGGCGGATCTTCAAATGATGTGGGATTTGTCCGGGGTTCCGATGGGAAGTTTTCGGCGATAATCTCCGATTATGACTCGCGACGGCATAACGCGGAATGGCTTAAAAAGCTCCGCACGGCATACGCGGAAAAAGGAATCTTGAAGCAAGCGAAGCGGGCCGGGTTGACTCTGACAGGGAAAAAGACCGTAAACGGAAAAGTTCAATTTCAATTCCTGAAACACTAACCCGGCCCGGATCGCCGGAACCAAACACACATCCTAACGGAAGGGGGATACATGGCGGGCGCTAAAACTATCACTGTAGAGCTGGACCCGGACACGGCGTCAATATCGGTTGACACTAACGGGTTTCAGGGTCAAGGGTGTGACGCGATTCACAAGATGTTCGCGAACATCGGGACCGTTACGGCATCGAAGAAAAAGCCGGAATACAAACAGCAAACACTAAGCCGGGTTAAACAGTAACCCGGACGCGGGCGGGCCGGATCGCAACCCGGCCCAGCTCGACAAAGTTTGACAATTTGTCACACTTTACCCTTGCATTTTTTATCGCTTTTGTTATTCTGAACGGGAACCAAATCACAAACCTTTGAGGTTAAATCATGCTTATACACTCCAAACTTGCAAGCTCTACAGTTAACGGCCCCGGAACCCGCGCGGTAATTTGGTTGCAGGGTTGCACGCTGAACTGTACCGGATGCTGGAACCCAAACACACACAAGTTCGACGCGTCTACTGATACGCCGGTATCGGAGCTTCAAACGTGGCTGCTAAACCTTGACGGCATCGAAGGGGTTACATTTAGCGGCGGCGAATCCTTACAGCATGTTATAGAACTTTTACCACTTGCGAAGTTCATACGCGAAGTACGCCCGGAGCTGTCTATAGGCATCTTTACAGGGTACACGGCCCGCGAGCTGGAGACCGGGAACTGGCAGACGTTACACCCAGCCGGGGTTATGATTCCGGGTTCCGGCGAAGTTTGGGAAAAGTTCCGCGCGTATCTTGACTTTGCAGTTATGGGGCGTTTTAACGCCTCAAAGCTCACAACGAAAAAACCGCTGTGCGGTTCGACTAATCAAGACATAATTTTGTTTACGGACCGTTACAACGCCGGGGATTTTACGGCACAAGAAACCCAGATAACCATTGACGGGGACGGACTAGTCCAGATCACCGGGTTTCCCGGTCGCGAGTTTATCGAAGCTGTAAAGGGTATGAACTAACCCGGCCCAGCTCCGCACGCTTGAAGTTAACGCAATTACAACCCATCAGAAAACGGAGAACAAACACAATGGCAACCCCGGAGATTATCCCTTTTGAAAACATTTTGATTCCATCAGACGCGGTAATCGCGGAACTTGCCGGAACCCCGGCCCCGGTTTCCGATATCCCAGCGGCCCCGGCCCCGGCTTTTGTGCCGGAGATCGCGGCCCCGTTCGATGCGGCCCCGGCCCCAAAAGATTTGACAGTCACGGACGCGTCAAGCCTAACGGCGGCAACTGTCTTTTTAAAAACCCGTTTTGGTATCATCGGGAACTCTCGCAAAGTGTCGGGCGCTGAAGTTCTGGACACGGACGCGGATAAAGCTCTATTGCGAGTGTCAAAACAGCTCTTAGACTCGCCGGAGCTGGAAGCGATAAAGCAAGCCGATACAAAAATGCGGACGTGGTTGTATAACGCTTGCTTGCCTTACGATTTGGGCGTCCAACTCTTACCGAAAAAGTCAATCGAATCCGCACGCGCGAAAATGGCGGAGTTCCGGGCGGAACGCGCGGAACTGGTAGAGAACTTTGTCGCGGCCTATCCGGGGTTACTCGAAAAGGCGGCGGCCCAGCTCGGATCGCTTTTCAATGCGGCGGACTATCCGACAATTGAGCAAGTCCGGGCAAAGTTCTTTTTCGGTTGGAATATCGTTACTTTCGAGGTTCCCGATTCTCTCAAAGAGATCAGCGAGCAAGTTTTTCAAGAGGAAAAGGCGAAGCAAGAGGCGAACTTCAAGGCGGCGGCGGACGAGATTACCGCGCTAATGCGTCAAACCATGTTTGACCTAGTGTCACACTTGGAAACCCGGCTAACGCCCGGCGATGATGGGAAACAGAAAATTTTGAAGGAATCCGCCGTAGCGAATCTCCAAAAGTTTTTAGAATCGTTCGATATCAAAAACGTAACGAATGACGCGGAACTGGCGGCGGTTGTGTCAAAAGCTCGGGAATTAGTTGACGGTACGTCCGCCGCAACTCTCCGCAGTTCGGACGCGTTCCGCGAAAAGATACGCGCGGGAATGGCAAGCGTAAAGGATCAACTCTCTGGAATGGTCGAAGAAAAAGCCGGGCGCAAGTTCCGGGACGAATAACCCCGGCAAGCTCGCCGGATAGCACGCGGGCCGGATCGCAACCCGGCCCAGCTCCACACTCTAACCCGTACCAGTACGCCCGCACGCCGGGCGCTATGGGGGAACTATGCCACAACCTAAGGGGTTTTTGATTGACGTACCCGTAACGCTCACGGTAGCGGTACGCGGTGGAACTGAAAAAGACGCGCTAAAAGCGGCCCGCGCGTTTTTCGCTGAACACTTGGAAAAGTTCGCCGATGATAACCGGCACAAAGGTTACAGCATAGCGCCGGGCGTAACGGTCACAGAATTTTCTATGGAATCCCCTTCAGACGAGGTTTGCGAAGTTCTGGAAGAGCTTGACGCCGAAACCGATTAAACGCCCGTATACAGGGCCGGAACGGTCCCGAACGGGGAAACAATCCACACGGGCGGCCCGGATCGCACGGCGGCCCAAACCCGGCCCAGCTCGGGCCGGAATAAGCGAAGAGTACAGCGGGCCGGAGCTGGAAGAGTTTAACCGGTCCGGGGTTAGTTGCAAACACTTTGACAGTACGCCCGGACGCCGGGCGGGTTGTAATCGCTTCGCGACAATGGCGGCCCAGCTCGGGCCGGGGTTACCGCGAAGCGGCGGAGCAACGGCCCGAACGGGGCCGGAGACGCCCGGCGAAGCCGGACGCGGCCCGCGCGAGCGGGCGTACCGGTACGAGCGCCGGGGCGCCGGAAGTAATAAAACCATACGCGCTAATGGCTGGTACTTTGGCGCTTAATCGGCTGGTACTTTGGGGGACTTATGCGGAATCCAGATTCTAGTCTGCAATGCGATATGCGAAAAGATTGCACGAACCGAGTTACTCACATTGGTTACAAAGGGTTCATCTACTGCGCGGAACATGCAAAGGGCCGCCGCTACTACGCGGGGGAAAATTGCCGCAAGATGCGCGTTTGGGAATTAAACCTGATTCGAGCTGGGAAACCATTGCCATGTTATCAGCCGATACGAAAGCCGCAAGCGGCCTAGTGAGCTGGTACTCCGAACCGTCAACGAACGAACAACCAAACATTTTAGGAGAACTTACCATGAACTCAGTCATTGTTACGACCGTCGAGTCATTTTTGAAAGCACTCAAAGACACACACATCGAGCGCAAGTCAACTATCCCGATCCTTCAGTACGCGAAAGTCACCCCGGACCGGATTGTCGGAACTGATTTGGACTTGTCCACAAATGTTTTCTACGACGGCGAAGGGTCCGGCGAGTTCCTGATTCCGTACCGTCAAACTCTTGACGCATTGAGCGGGGAAAAGGGGAAACTGGTAATCGAGTACACGCCCGGCCCGGTCACGTACCCGAAGAAAAAGGACGAGAACGGATTCGAGACAGACGAAGACGATACGGAAAAGGTTCCGTATGAGGCGGCGGGGTTCGTGTCCTTCACTTTCGGCGAATTGGTATTCCGATTCAATTCTATGACTCTCAAGAACTTCCCAGTTCAGCCGGAAGTGTCTGGTACTACGGTCACCATTGACCGGGCAGAGTTCGCGACAATGCTTGAACGCACACGGTTTGCAATCTCTCGCGAAGAGTCACGGTACACACTGAACGGGGCGCTTTTCGAGATCGCGAGCGGTAAAGCTCGCATGGTTGCGACGGACGGTCACCGGTTGTCGCTGTACGAGTCCGAACATCGTGCAGTGGATCAGGTGAAAGCTCTTTTCCCATCGTCTGCTATCGCATGGCTTGACGCGCGGGCCGGTAAGAGTGATGCCATTATAACCATCGGCACCGGGGACAGTGAGTCATACATTACCGTGACACTCGGAGACAGGCAGCTTACCGCGCGTAAGCTCTCCGGGCAGTTCCCGAACTGGGAAGCGATTATGCCGACGAAGTTCCAAACGTTTGTCAATATCCCATCCCCAGACAAGACGGCCAAAACACTTGCACGCGTGGCGAAGTGTTCCGACGAACGGAGTAACGCGGTTCGCTGGGCGTTCGATCCGGTCGGGGGAATGATTCATGCCAAGTCAACCGAACGCGGCGAAGCATCAGCCAAGCTCGATTGCAGCGTAACGTTTGCACCGGAAGAACCAAAGACGAACGAAGAGACCGGCGAGACCGAAGAACCTGTAAAAGAGTTGTGCATTGGACTAAATGCCAACTACATACAAGAGTTTCTGAAGTTGGCAAAGGATACGCCCGCAATCATGTCACTGAGAGACGGCAACTCCTTCGCGATGTTCAGCGCCGGGGATAACTGGAAGTACGTTGTCATGCCGATGCGAATGTAAGACGGCATCGGCTAAAGAGCTGGTACTTTGGCGGGCCGGTCTAGGCCCGCTCAACCCAACCAAACAACGGAGAACAGTTATGCCAAAAGGTAGAGGGTTCGGAACACTGCAAAAAGGTGAGCGGATCACAGATTTGTCCGCTCTTCAATTGGGCCACATTTTATTGGAATACTCCACACAGTTCGACGCGGAGAACACAGTCAAGGTTGTCGCGATACTCGACGGTCGTGTCTATGTTCGATTCGTGAACCCGGAGAACACAGACGAGTTTGTCGGGCCGGAGTTCTGTATATGGCACTGGGAGCTGGAATCAACACAGCTCTGGTTTGCTGAGACGGCGAAGCAGGAACGGGACGTTACGGAATGGCTCGCGATACCGGCTTACGGTCACTTCTATCGGCTGAATGACGGCGAGTTGGAATACCGGCCAATGATGGACGATGGCACGATGGACCCAGACGAAGACGCGGGCGGGTTTGCCGATCCGTTCGAGGGTGCGCCGGATGCAGTTCACAGGCTGAGTAAGATACTGGAAAACTTTTTAGAGAATCCGCAAACCGGCGAGAACGTAATGATTGGCGTTTATCTCAGGATGCCACAACTCTTTCAGACACCGGAGGCAAAGTCTGTATTGCCTATTGTGTGCGAAGAGCACGGTACCCGGTTCGGCGATCACTGCAACTGTCTTTAACCAACCGGCTTATTGAGCTGGTACTCAGGAGACCTTTTATGTTCACAGATAATCCAGACTTTTATCCTACCCCTCGCTGGCTTGCCCGTAAGATGCTCGCGAAGATCACGAACACGGATGCGAAGTATTTTCTGGAACCCGAAGCCGGGAAAGCCGACATCGCCGACGTTATCAAAAACCCTTGTACATACGAAGAATGGTGCGCGGAGAACCCAGACGAACAGGTTCAAGAGAATCGCCGGACGGGACGCGGTTACGGCGCTTGGAGTGACCGGGACCGGTACCGTCGAGTGAACATCGACGTGATAGAGAGTCACCCGGCACTGCTTCAGGTACTCAAGGGAAAAGGCTACGACGTTGTAGGCTATGACTGGCTTACCTACGAAGGCGTCAGCTACTATGACGCGATCATAATGAATCCGCCATTTAGTGAAGGGGCAAAGCATTTACTAAAGGCTTGGGATTTCCTTCACCACGGCGAGATTGTTTGCCAGCTCAATGAAGAGACTCTGAAGAATCCTTATACCGACGAGCGTAAACGGCTGGTACATCTGATCGAGCAGTTCGGAAACGTCGAATACTTGGGAGATTGCTACACGACGGCGGAGCGTAAGACGAACGTCAATGTGGCTCTGGTCTACCTGAAAAAGGTTGCGGAAGATGACGCCCCGGACCTTTGGGCAAAGGCGCCGACGCAAGAGAAGAGCTACGGCGTCGAGTTTGACGGCGATCCTAATATGCTCGCGATCCGGGACAATCTCGGGAACATGGAACATTGGTTCAACATGGCGAACGAGCACTGGGTTAAAGGGATCGAGCACATTCGCAAGGCAGCCGTGTACATGAACCAAAACAAGGTCAAGGACTACAGCTCCGACGACCGGGACGACTTCAAAAAGATTCTGACAATGGCTTTGGAGAACGTCCACACAAGCCGGGCTGAGTTCCTGAGGCGTCACCGTAAGCTCGCATGGACAAGCGTCTTTCAACAAATGGAGTTCGGGCGCTGGCTGGACTCAAAGCAGCAAGCTCGTTTTCTCCGGGACGTGGAACGCGACAGCACGATTCCGTTCACTGCGGAGAATATCCGCATGACTCTTGAGAACGTCTTTCTATCTCGTAACAAGTTGTTCGACGAGAGTGTGGCAAATGTTTTTGACGAGCTTTGCAGCCATTCTGTAGAAAATGGCTCCGGGCCGGTCATGCCGTCCACGATCCGCGAGCACCGTAGCGAAGGTTGGAAGACGAACGACAGTTACAAGGTGAATCAGCGTCTCGTGTTCCCTTGGGCCGTCGAAGTGGACTACGGCGGCAAACTCCGCCAAAAGGGTTACGGCTCAAGCGACAGCGCAAGGGTATGCAGCGACCTAGACCGTATCTTGTGCGTTCTGGACGGACGTTCGTTCGAGAGCTGCTACACGGTCGGACAGGCTATCGATAAGGCACGGCCCGGCGAGCTGGTTGAATCGCAATACTTCGAGATTCGCGGCTACAAAAAGGGAACGCTTCACTTGAAGTGGAAGCGCGAGGACTTGTGGCAACGATTCAATGAGACGGCGGCGGCTGGTAAAAAGTGGCTCGGAGAAGACACCCAGCAGTACAGACCGAAGACGAAGCGCAAAGACCCAGACCTTTACTGCAAGAATCACGGCCACAAGTTTGTCAATGGGGAGTGCGAACGCTGCGAAGACCCGGAGATTGACGAGACCTTATCGGTCGAGTGTGAGCTTTGCCGGGCAGTGTTTGAGTACACCGGAGTCAAGGAATGTCCAATACATTCGCAGCTCCCTTCCCTTCCCCAGATGCCCGGCGCCGTGCTTGCACTCACGGACGGCAACCAACATACAACCGTATCGGCCTATTGAGCTGGTACTTCAGGAGGAACAAAGTCATGTCACGTTGGAAGACAGGACAAGTTGTATCGGCAATCTCAGTAGTGCCCGGCGTACTAGTAGGGGCACTGAGCGCGGGCGAGGACTACACAACGCAACAGATAACGCTCATAGTTGACGGATCGGAAAACAATCTCTTCGTTCGTGGATTCGTCACGGATCATAAGCCGCTCAATGGCGACGACGACGTAGACGTAGAGATGGTCGAAGTCACGACCGGCTACTCAGACGGCGATATGCCGAACGATCCCATTCTCGTCGTGGCTCACGGGCAAGTGTCGGCGGCCCTGATGCAACTCGGTCACAAAGTAGTTCGCAGCATGGACCCGTACTTTTGATGAACTGTTTCGGCGAAGGCGCTCAGCACGTACCGGGCTGTAATTGTCGGACGGTTTTCCTATCAACCGGGGCCAAACTAGCGGCCCCTAAACCTAAAGCGGAGAAACCCGAAATGAAGCGATTTAAAGGATTCATGAGACTGATACTCGGTCACGATCAACCGGAGTTCATCGAGTTTGATGCAACTCACTACCGCGCGGCGGGCGTACCGGCGTCAACGTTCGCCGGGATGCCGATTCTCGAAGCTCACGAGCTGGTCAACAAGTGGAACAGTCAACAGATCGCCGGGCAGCGATTCATTTACTGGCTGGCTTAGGGAGGTCAGATGCGGGGACAGTTCAAACGCATGGTACAGAACACAGTACCAACCCCGAACCTAGCGTTCCGTCGATTTAGAACATGCGACCGGAAAAAGGTTTACGAGAATATGGCGGCGGACTGGCAAGCCGTTGCACATATCAAGGCGAACGGCAAAGACTTTTACCCAGACTTCGAGCTTAGACCATACGAGTGTACCTACTGTGGCAGTATTCACGTCGGACACTCCAACACACCCAAGAGCACCGAGGCCCGGATGCGGGCACAAGAACAAAGCGTATCCGCTCAATGAGCTGGTACTTTCCTTCAACCTCTAACCAAGATTTCAGGAGATCACGACAATGAGCGTACAGACAAGAACCAAGACTCTCTCACAGAAGACCATTGATGGCTTGCTCGCAATCGCGGCGGCAGTTCTCGCAAACCCGAAGGACTATAACCAAGAGCAATTTGTCAACGTCATGTTCGATACGGATACGCGCGAGATCGGATGCTTAGCCCTGTTCCATTCGCAGATTTCGTCAACCGAACGGGCGCACAAACTCCGAGTGAAGAAGACCCGGCGTGCCTCACTGACATCACCTATCGAGAGTCCGTTCTTCAGCAAGGTGAAGAAGGATTTCAAACTTGACGACGAGCAGACACGAAGGCTCTTTGGCTCGACTATCGACTGGCCGGAGAAGTTCCGCACAGCTTACAACAATGCGAACGCGTACACCAAGGCCCGCGCCCGCGTCGCCGAGCGTCGCATCAAGCACTTCATCAAGACCAACGGCGCCGAGTAATCGGCGCCCCGCCAACCCCTCCCTAAACCATTCACCAAGATTTCAGGAGATCAAAGTCATGAGCACAACGAAAAGCAAAAAGAATCTTTCCCGTAAGGCCATCAACTTCCTCACCCGACTAGCCGAGGCCGTTCTCGCCGACCCGAAGCACTACAACCAAGGTTCGTATCTTCGTACGAACGACAAGGGCGAACAGTTTGGCTGCCTTGCGTTCTTTGCCGCGAGGCTCCGCGCAAAGACAGCGAAGGCACTCACAGAACTCACATGGGGCGACGTGGCAAACACTCGCTGGGATGTCTGGGACGAGCTAGGGTTGCCGGGCGCCGAAAACGGCGGTAGCGACGTGATGTTCTCAACAGAATATCAGTGGCCCGAGAAGTTCCGCAGACAGTTCGAACAAGCCAAGGGTCCGAAGGGTCAAGCACGCGCGGCCTACAACCGGATCATGCACTTTATCGCAACTGACGGCGCCGAGTAACCAGCGCCCGGCAACCCCAAGGGAGACAGGTATGCACACTTCAGGATTCATGACGTGGTGGACTCTGACAATGGTTATCGCTCTGGGACACATGGCGATACACGAGCTGGGTCACGTCTTCGTGGCCCTTGGGGTCGGATCAAAGGTCAAGGGGATCGGGTTCAACCGGCTGGGACCGTATGTAGTACGGCAAGCCTCTCCCGATCCATTCTTGAACGTTCTAGTCGCACTGGGCGGCCCGGCAGCGAACCTCTTGACGTGGTACGTGCTACTCGCCTTGGGATGTGACGCACATAACCCGCGCGTCTACTGCGCTTTGTTTTTTGCTGTGTTCAACCTTTTGCCTCTTCCCCACTCGGACATGACAAAAGCGTTGTGCTACGCATCGGAGGATATCACCAAGTGTTGAGATATCAGTATGAAATTGACGAAGAGCTGGAGGCTCTTCGCACGCTCAAGGACGAGGCCGAAGGTAACGAGGAACGCGTCGATTGCATCGAGGCCCAGATAACCACAATCAAGGACGGACTCAAGCGCCAAGCCGTCGAAGAGTTGTACGAAGACGACCCGGCAGCAATGGAAGCGGCGGTCGTAGCGCATCGCTGGTACTGGGAAGACGACGAAGCGTCATCCCGTGTGTGGCAGTCCGAAGAGTACGCACAGGCCGCCTAATCGAGCTGGTACTTTATCAGCTATAATTTGCATCCAACACCGGACCTAACACGTCTGGTACATAGGAGACAATCCCATGAAAGAACCTGAGATCAAACTTCCGCCGACCGAGCAATGGATTGAACGAAAGCAGTCCGGGTCTCGTGGCTACGATCCGATTACCGAGACTCATCCGTCCTATGGCATCATCGGCATTCATCACTCGTTCTGGAGTCGCACACTGTTTGACAGCGACGTTGTACATCAACACTTCATCTCGATCTCGATCAAGAATGCCCAGCGTGTGATCGACGGAACACATGAGCACATCATGGGCACGGGTCAAGAACTGATTGAAATCCACATGACCGAGGCACAGTTCGCCCAACTGATCGCGCGGCCCAACGTCGGCGACGGCGTACCGTGTACGATCAACCACTGCAAGAGCGATTTTGCAAAGGCTGAAACCGAGCCGTGGGTTCACCCGCGACACGGCGGGCGCCCCGATCCACCGGAGCCGGAGAAGTTCGACCTCAAGTTCAAAAAGGAAACCGGCGAGCGGGCGCAAATCATCGTTGACGCACTGAACAGTCTGCAAAGTATGATTGACAAGTTCTTGTCAGGTGAGGAGAAGCCGAACAAGACCACCCTGAAAACGCTCAAGGGACAAGTCAGCTCAGCTCTGCTGCAAATTCAGAGTAATCTACCGTGGGTTCAAGAGGTCGCCGCCGAGCAGTTGGAAAAGAAGATCGCTTCTGCCATCGTCGAGTTCGAGAGCTTCGTCAACATGAGTTTACAGCGTCGTGGACTCGCCGCGATGCAGAACGAGGCGCCAAGATTATCCGTGCCATTAGTGACCAACGAGCCAGTAATCCCACTTTTAGGTGACTGACAAGTAATCATTAACGGTGCGAAATTTAACACATCGGTTTTGTGATGGGATCAAACATGCAACACCTTACCCGCGATGAATTTAAAGCCCTCGTTGGGGCAATCCGCGACCCTAAGCATCGCCTGATGCTGAAAGTGGGGTTCAATCACGGTCTACGTGTAAGCGAGTTGACCGGGTTGACCGGAGCAAGTATCCGGGACGGTTACGTGACTGTGCAACGGCTCAAAGGTTCGATGAAAACAATCCAGCCGTACCAGTCCCACGAAGACCCTTTGCTCGATGAGGCAAGAGAGCTGGCAGACTTGGCCGCCAAGCTCAAGCCGAGCGAGCGTCTCTTCAACATCACCCGGTCGGGTGTGTTGAAGCTAATCAAGCGTGCTGGCAAACGTGCCGGGATTCCCGAGCACAAGCTGTTCGCTCACGTCTTGAAGCACTCCATCGCCATGCAAACAATCCATACAGCCGGGATCGAGAATGTCCGGCAATGGCTGGGCCACAAGAACATTTCCAGTACGGGCGCCTACCTCCGGGTATCAGACGAGGCCGCCGCGCTCGCTATCGGAAGGGCGATGACAATTGAATAGCTCCAGTTGCCTTCTACTGGCAAGCACAGGGAAAGTTGCAAGCCTGAACACTGCCGTTGGTTCTCCACGACTCGCTTTCACTGAAGATAGGAGAGATTTCCCCAATGCCATCAATCGAAGTCACACCGGAGGCATACAGCCGGGCTTCGCGCTACGCAGCCGTTTTAGGCATCACTACTGATGAGGCGGTTAGTAAAATGGTTATCGCTTGGATGAACGACACGGGAGACATGGTTCTCTCGTTCCTAGACAGGAAAGACAAGGCCCGCAAAGAGACTGGCACTTCCGCTCAGGTTATAAAAATGCCCGAGCGGGCAACTTCAACGAAAAGAACCACATCGAAGTAAACTGTAAAAAGTTTGACAAATTGACGAATTAGGTTTTTTGAAAATTCACATTTAATCGCTTGACTTTTCCCCAGATTTTAAGTACGTTTAATCAGTACCAAAGTAACACACCCGATAAGTCAAAAAACCATCCACCAGTGAGGTATCAACATGGGTCCGAAAAAAGACTATCTGTCCAACGTCACGATCATTCCGCATAACGCGACAGTTGAAGCGGGTCGCTTCATGCCGAAGCAAGAGATTCAACAGATGTCGTTTCTGAAGAACGTGAAGGAACGGGATCAGGAGTTTCTCATCGCTGAGATCAGACAAGCGGCGGCTGCGAAGCTGATGCACGAGCGGGCCGGTCTTGCGTTGGGAAGGCACATCCAGAACATCTACAATCGGTGCGAATCCTACTCGGGCACTTTTCGCCGCACTATGGCGTATCTCGGGATCAAGGAACGCAACGCGTATCGGTACATGAAGGCGTTCGCTGGAGCCTCAAGTCAATGGCATGAAAACGTCCTGAACGCTGCGATTGTAAAGGGCCTCGACTTCCGGTCGGCTGACGAGAATAAGCCACTCGGAAAGTACACGGAAGTCGCTCGCTTACTTCCAGCTCCGAGCCGTAACCCTGACCCAGTTGAGGCGGTTCGTTACATCGAACAGCTTGAGCAGACATACAAGGATCGCAAGCGGGCCATTAAGGAAGGAAGGGTCAAGCCGAAGGACCGTAGCCAAGAGGCCGACGATATTCAGCGCGACCCTGAGTTCCTTCTCCGTCAGAACTACCGGGGCATCAAGAACGCCCTTCAGCACGTCCCGCCGCGTCAGCGTAAGCGGTGGTTCGAGAAGCTCGTAGGCATGAGCCTGACCAATCAGGGAGTAGCAAGCGCGGTCATGTTCTCGCCGGAAGCTATCCCCGAAGACTTCAACCAAGGGCCGGGACGACCTTCCCTCCCTCAGATGGTTCATGAGAACGTTGCCTGATCTCATGTACCGGTAGCGGCTAAGGCTATGCTTGAAGGGCCGGAGCGATTCGGCCCTTACTTTTGTGGCGCTAGATTAAAACCCTTGGGAGCTTCACCGGGCTATGAAACGAAGGTTGACTCTTGGTGATGTAGTTGCTTTTGTGATTGGAGTCTCTTTACTGCTGTATGTTCTGGGCTTCACCGATCCGTACCTTGGATCGTTGCTCGGAGTGTTTAGGTGATACGAAGTGATACGAAAAAACTTGTCCCTACAGGCCCCAAGGTATCCTCTGTATCGCGTATATCGTAAATAATAAACAGCTATCTTCCTCTCGATCAGTGGTTTGCAAGTTAAGCGCCTATCTGTCTGGTACTTAGGCGACGGCGACAAGTCGAATCCCACTCTCTCCGCCAGAGCCTTTAAAATCAATAACTTAGCAAATGTGATACGAAGTGTGATACGATCTTCGCTATGAATGTGAAGGTCAATCTCACGAAGCGTATCAATATAGACGGACAGAAGCGGTTCGTCCCAGTCGTTCAGGCGGCCAACGGTCGGATCAAAGCCGACTGGGTAGTGATCGACGGCGCCGAGCAACGGTATCCCGGTGGGAGCTTCTACATAGACTGGACCGAAGGCGGCAAGCGTCGGCGGGAATCGGTCGGCGTGAGCGCGGCGACGGCGGTTGCCCGGCAGCTCCGCAAGGAAGCTGAACTCAAGGCTAAGGGTCAAGGACTTACCGTAACCTCTCAAGACGACCGCGACCGGCGCCTGACGGTCGAGACAGCCGTATCCGCCTATCTGGAAGAGATCGCACTCACAAAGAAGCCTAAGACCGTTTCGGCCTACACGACGAGCCTGTCCTATTTTCAAGAATCTTGTACAAAGACCTACATCGATGAGATCGAGCGGCTGGACATGATCCGGTTCCATGCGTACCTGAGGGACAAGAAGGCACAGTCCCCGCGTAGCTGCTGGAACAAATTCTCGAACGTGATGGGATTCCTGAAGGCTCAAGGTGTTCGCAAGATCGTGAAGCCGGGCGATTGGCCGAGGTACGTCGAAGAGGAGCCAGAGGCATACGAGCGGGAAGAGCTTGACAAGTTCTTCGACGCTTGTAACGACAATGAGCGTACTCTGTACGAGTTCTTCCTCATGACCGGGATGCGTGAGCAAGAGGTCATGCACGCCATGTGGCAAGACGTGAACCTCAAGCAAGGGACGATTGCGATGAAGTGGAAGCCCGAGCTTGACTGGACTCCCAAGGCGTACAAGGAACGCGAGATTCCCGTTCCTACAAAACTTTTGAAGAAGCTCGAAGATCGCCGACCGGCGAACGGACGCGGCTTGATCTTCCCTACCTCTGGCGGCCTACCAAACGGTCACTTCCTTTTGTTCTGCAAGAACATTGCGAAGCGTGCCGGTCTCGATCCCGAGAGCTGGTGGCTTCACAAGTTCCGCGCGACGTTCGCAACGTGGCACCTTCAGGCCGGGGTCGATCTGCGGACCGTACAGAAGTGGCTCGGTCACACAGACCTTGAGTCAACTATGCGGTACCTGAAGGCCGCCCGTGGCGCCGAGGTTCAGGCGAAGGTCAACCAGACGTTCGCCTAGCTTCTCGCGCCTCTTCCCTCTCGATCTCGCGCTCAAGTTTGCAAGCGTCACATATACGCTTCCGGGAGAGTTGATCTTCAATCGGCTCTCCGCAGTCCTTACAGAGCTTTTCCCTCATTGTCTCTCCAGCCATTTAGACAGCTCTTGTGGGTCGAACCTCACCGCCGTACTGATACGGAACGATGGGATGTTCCCCCGTCTCGCCTCCCGGCGAATCATCTGAGCTGACATTCCCAGCACTCCTGCAACCTCTTCAGCCGTTAGCGCCCGTTCATAAGCTGCGATCCTTTCTCGCACACTGGGGACGTGTGTCTGTGTCGTCATAGGAACACCCTACCACAAACTATTTTCGATTGCAAGAGAAATAATGTTTGACAATTTGGCAAACTTATATTACAGTTGATTTGTGTTCGAGACAACCCAAACATCCCAGCACATCGCCAGCGGTCACATGACTCACCTTCTACGCCCTAAGGAACTGAGAACGAGGATCGACCTTGCGGTCAGGGCATTGCAGACACACACCTTCGATACGATAGCGTTTCGTGGGATGTCTGGGGCGTTCCTTGGTCCGCAAATCGCAGCGTTTCTTGACAAGGAAATGATCCTTGTTCGGAAGCCCCACGACGATACTCATTCGTTCTATAACGTTGAGGGATTCAAAGGCGCAAGGCGATACATCATCGTTGACGACTTTATATCACTGGGCGGCACAAAGCGAGCGATCATTGAGGCTGTGTCTAAGTTCGCCCCTGATGCGAATTTCGTCGGACTGCTGCCAGTTTTAAGGATCAGGGACTATATGCTTGAACATTCTGAACGTCACAACACGCCCTACCCTTTGGAATAAACCGAGACCATCAGGAACCCCCTGCCGGATCGGTAGTAGTGAACACTAGGAAACAACACGTTGCCATTCGATCAGTACAAACAACCCCACCGTGTCTTCGTCGATACAGGACGCAAATCCTACCGCATGGGAGTTCCGATAAACGGAAACCCTCACAAGATGGAACCTTTCAGAGACCTATGGGAGAAAGGCTGGAGACTTGAGCGTCGTAAAGAAGAAGGTCAACGCTCGCAGTTCAAGCGCCCCGCAGCCCAACAAGGGCAGCAAGGCCAAGCCGAGCAAAGGGCGCCAAAGAAAGTCGGACACACCCCTTGGCGGGAACTCCGACATAAACGGAAAGAAGAGCCGAAAGGCCCAGTCCTCACCGATGGACTTGTCGCCCGCTTCAACAGACAGCATAGAACGGCCATCTAATCAGCTCCCTTCGGGCGGTACCGTTTCTGTCGGCGATGTGGTTATGTGTTACGACCAAGGCTGGCGAACGGGCCGCGTCGAAGAGATCATCAAAACTGCGGCGTGGATCAGGGTTACCCCTGCAATCGGTAAGGTAACTCGATCAGCCGTGATGTTTGGATTTGAAGACATTCGACAGATTGGAGGAGATTGAAATGGAAACTGACATCTGTGCAGTGAATCATGGTGGTAATCCCCAAAGCGTCGCCGCGTTCCAAGGAATCGTCCCGACCCTTCCAGCTCTTCGTAAGAAGGTGCTGTTCGCGGTAAGCGAGCTGAAGTTTGCGACCGTAAAAGAGGTCGTAGACAAGACGGGCCTTGAACGTCTGACGGTAGGCGCCCGTCTCACCGAGTTGAAAAAGTCAGGGTTACTCACGGCAACCAATACGATCCGTGAAGGATGCCGCGTACTGACACTCTCGGAGCTGGGGAAGCAAGCAACACAGGCAGTTTAAGGGGTAAATGCTTCTCGACAACTTCATTGACCGCTTCGGCGGTATGACCGAATCCTACTACTTCTACAACGGAGAGGTTGAGCTTCGGTACGATCCTAAGGATCACGTCTACCTGTTAGTGAACGGTGACGCTCTCGAACCACAAGACGGCGTTACAACCGTTTGTCACATCATCGACAAATCTGAGGCCCTGATTCCTTGGGCCTGTAAGCAGATGGCAACCAAGCTCCTCACGGACTTGACCATTGTGTTGCCGGACGGTCAGAAACAGCTCCGTCAAGTCACTTACCAAGACTTTGAGAATCTCGTCATCGCAGCGAAGACGGCCCATCGCGACCGGCTTGAAGAGGCCGGAGAAGTCGGGCACATCGCGCACGCGTGGATCGAGATGTACATCAAGGCGATCCTTGCGAACGATCAGTCTCGACAAGAGGAATTGCTTGCCAAGTTCCCAGATGACGAACGGGCACGTAACTGTTGCTTCGCCGCTCTCGGGTGGATGAAGAATCACAACGTCCGGTGGATCGGTACCGAACGTAAAATCTACAGCCGCAAATGGAAGTACGCCGGTACACTCGACGGTCTGTGCGTTGTGGACTCGTGTAGCGATCCGAAATGCTGTCCGCGTCCGTTCAAGGATCGGCTAACGGTCTCGGACTGGAAGACGAGCAACTATCTGTACAAAGAGTACAGACTACAGACCGCAGCGTATCAATACGCCTACGAGGAAGAAACCGGCGAGAAGATTCAGGATCGCTGGATCATCCGGCTCGGTAAGGAAGACGCCGAGTTCGATCCGTGGCACGTCGAAGCTGACCAATACTATCGGGACTTCCAAGCATTCCGGCTCGCGCTCGAACTGAGGCGCACGGTCGGCGAGATCGACGAAAACATTCAAGCTCGCGACAAGGCCCGCAGAGAAGCTGAGAAGGCGGAGAGACAAGCGGCCAAGGCTGAGGCGGAACGACTGAAGCGCGAAGAGCGTGAGAAGCGCAAGGCCGAAGAGAAGGCAGCCCGAGAAGCGGCTCTCAAAGTCGCGTGCCCGAACTCGAAGAAATACAAGGGCCTCAAGAAACCGCGCTGCAATGGAGGAGAACCATGCGAGACGTGCCTGAAGAAGTATGCGGAAGTACAGGCAGCCAAGCCGAAGAAAGAACCGAAGAAAAAGAAGGTCAAGGGTGGCGTCCAGAACCTATTATCCGTACTGGACCCCGCTTCATCCTCACTATCGACGGAGACCTCAACACTCCCAATTTCGGAATCAAGTTCCGACACGAACACTGGAGCTTGTATCTCGGATACATCGGATTCAATCTCATCTGGGGAAAGTTCCGGGACAGCTTCATCGACACTTTCGACGCCGGACTAGAGGCGCGTCGAACATCTAAGACCTAACGAAAGGACAACATGACCACACTTTCACGTCAGCTCCGTCGTATCGACAAACAACCGGAAGATCGCCGCATCTCTGAGGATGCCATCCGTGCTGCTCATAAAATGCGTCGCAAAGCGCGGAAGGCTCGCGCTAAGGCCAAAGTTTGACAATTTGTCAAGAACCGTATCGAATACGCTTGACAAATCGAAAATAATATAGTACGATGGAGAAGTAAATCAGACGTTCGTCTGATCGGTGTCAAATTCACACAGGAGATAAATGAGCAGTGAACTCGTTCAGGTAAATGCTGCCGAATCAGCATTAGTCCAAGCGCCCGTAGGCGGACTTGGCGTAGACTTCAACAATCCCCTCATGCGGGTAAAGCCCGCAACTCTGGTTATTAACCAGCCCACCACACAGGCGGAAGACGCCATCAAGGGCAAGCTCCGCATCCTTGAGACCGGCGATCAGTATGACGAACTCTACGTCACGCTTCTGGACATGCCTGTCGAAAAGCGCACATGGTACGCCGGTAAACCCGGTGAACTCAACCGCACGGCTGAGAACCTGATGTGCTTCTCCAACAACGTCATTCGCGACGCCAATAAGCGCGAGCTGCAAGGCCCTGACCCGAAGGCCAAGGTTCCCGGTGCGCTCAAGTGCAATGGCTGTCCCAAAGCATCGTGGGAAAAGTGGCGTCAGACCAAGTTACAGGAAGACATTCCGCCTTGTGAATCGTTCTTCTACGTGACGCTGATCGACACGAACTACAAGATGCCGCTTCGTTGGTATGTTCGCTCCGGCGCCAAAGACCCATTCGAGTCTGCGCTTCAGAACGTAGCCCGTAAGCTCTTCATGATGCGTGCAAAGGGCGGCAACCCGAACATCTTCGACATCGGCTTCAAGATCAAAACGGACAAGCGGACCAAGAACAATAAGACGACTTATGTTCCGGTGTTCTCTGGATTCGATGAGATCACACCCGAGCAAAAGGCAGACTTCGGTGACATCTTCGCTCAGTACGTTGCGTTCAAGACCGCTCCGGCGCCTGAACAGACCGTAGAGGATGCGGTTGTCGAGTCCCAGTCAAGCATCAACGGCGAAGTCGTTGAGCCTTCCGGTCCCGCTCCTACTGGCGAGATCACGATCTAACAAAAGCTCTCCGGCCCGCCTGTAAGAGGGTAATCGGTCGGTGAGGGGTGCGGGTGGCACCCAGCCGTGAGGCAAAGCCACCAAGGATCAAGTCCTCCGGGGATGAAAACTGGTACGCGAGTCCGAGCTTGGATGCGTGCCCATTGGACTGCGGGACAAGCTACCACAACACAAAAGCGAGAAGACGTGGGACGGAGAATCGTTCAGAACGCCTTAGGGCAGTGATGGGCATACATCAAGCCGTCGAATCAGGCTCGCTCCAATTGGAGGCGGAAGTGTACCTAAAAGACTACATGGATGTGGACAAGCTCCGCATGTATGAAGACGAAGGAATCATAGATCGGCGAGGTCATCGTACCCTTCCGCTCAACATCTACACATTCTCGAAGAGGGCAGTTTACGAGAATCTCTGGGACGACATCACGACAAAGTGTCGCGGCCTAATCGTTCACCACAGTACCGAAGAGATCATCGCGCGGCCATTCGAGAAGTTCTTCAACATCGACACGGACTATCGCCCGGAGACTCACCGGGCCAATCTCCCAGACGCTCAACCAATCGTCTCAGAAAAGCTCGACGGTTCGTTGGGAATCCTCTGGCGCTGGGGCGGTCAACAGGGGATCGCTACAAAGGGATCGTTCCACTCAGAACAGGCGGAGTGGGCCACAAAGACGTACAACCGGTACTACCCGTTCTCGAAGTGGCCGGAAGGCTACACGCCCGTTTTCGAGATCATCAACGAATCCATTCAGCATCACGTTGTCCACTACCACGGATACAACGATCTTGTGCTCTTGGCGCTGATTGAGAACAAAACCGGTATGGAGCTTAACGAGCATTCGCTACAGCTCTGGGCACGGATGAACGGAATATCTGTGTCCAAGACCTATAACAAGTCTCTGGATGCAGTGCTGGCAGAAGATCGGAAGAACCATGAGGGATACGTTCTATCATGGCCGCGTCTTGGCCGCACGCCGCTCAAGATCAAGGTGAAGCACAAGAGCTTTCTCGATCTTCAGAAGGTCGTTCACGCTGCTACACCCGGCGCGATTCTCGAAGCTCTCAAGACTGGGAATGTCGATCTACTCAACACTTGGATCGGACAGACGAACGAACCTATCGGCCAATGGGTCAAGAGCTGGCTTGTCAGGCTGAATGGTAAGTACGGCGAGATTCTCATCAAGAGCAACAACGCTTACAAGCAAGCTCTCTTCGGCGCCAACCCTTCCGAATCCCGCAAAGCATTTGCGCTTTACGTGAAGGAACACGCACCGGAATACGCATCGATATGCTTTGCGATGCTCGACGGTAAGGATCACAAGACTCTCGTATGGAAGAAGGTTGAAGAAAACTTCGATGCGGAGCTGTCCAAGCCGTTCGCTATTGAGGAGGCCAAAGCAGCATGAACGCACCCAAACGGATAGCCGTCGATTTTGACGGAACGCTTTGTGATATGGCGTTCCCTGAAATCGGGGCGCCAAAGGTCGGAGCTGTGGAGGCCATGAAGGTTCTCCGTGCTCTTGGATTCAAGATCATCATCTGGAGCTGCCGGTGTTGCCACTGGGACTACGACGTATACGGCGGAGACCCTAAGCAGCCGGTCATGGAGCGCGACAAGGTTCAAGACATGATCGCGTGGCTCGAAGCTCACGGGATCGAGTACGACGAGATCGACGACGGCAGCCGGGGTAAGCCGAGCGCGGATTACTACATCGATGACAAAGGTATCCGCTTCGAGGATAACTGGATGAACATTGCAGCATTCATCATGAGTCGTACAACGACAGAACGAGTGCTGGCCGAACGTCGGGCAGAGCAAGAAAAGGGTGCGGGCCGGGTAATTCCCTTCCCCGTTCCATCGGCGAAAGAGGAAGTTCCTTTCACTGACGGCAGCGGGACAACGGCCTAACAACGGAGCGCAATGGCGGAGAAATAAACCATATTCACGATCTTTGACGCTTCCGGGGATGAAGTGTCCAAAGTTCAGGCAGACGAGATCGTACAAAACGGTCCCCTCTTTAACCTGAGGAAGAAATACTCGTCCCCATTCGACATCGAGGCAGTCATCGCACTGACGCCGGGAATGATGATCGTAAAGGAATACAAGGAACCTCAGGAACCACAATAAATGTTCCCAGAACAAAGTGTCATCGTCGGCGAAGCTGTCGCTGGCGAGTCCGCTAAGACGCGGGCGATGCTCGAAAGCATTATCAAGAATATCGACAAACAGACGCTCGACGCGGCTGAGCTTTTGGAAAAGGTTCAGTCACAAGGTCTGTATAACCCGGACTTCAACACGTACAAGGAATACACCCGCTCTATCGGCCTGAAGGACTCAAAGGCCGAGTACCTTCCGAAGATCGTCAGGGTCATGAAATCGGTCGGGTTTGAGCGCAAGGACTACGACAAGCTCAGTATTTCCCGGCTGCGTCACATCTCGTCTCTCGATCCTGAGAAGACTTGGAAGAACCCGGAAACCGGTGAAGAGGTTCCGTTCAAGGACTTCATTGTCAACTTCGTTCAGAAGGGTGAAGAGATCGACATGGAGACCTTGCTCCAACACATCCGTACCCTCAAGGGTTTCGTGGGAGAGAACGACATCACTTGGCTGAACCTTCCCTTTGCCCGGATCACTATGGACAACACTGTGCGCCCGGCAATCGAGAAGATGAAAGCCCTGATCGGATCGGTCGCGAAGGACGAAGACGGAATGTCCAAGGATGCCAGTGACAGCCGTTGTGTCGAGATGATTACCGTTCACTTCCTCAATGACGAAACCGTAACCGCTGAGCAGCTCAGCGCACCGCAAGGGGAACCTCAACCGGAGGAATAGCCGTGACTGAAGCACAGCGGGAACCGATGCGTACTTATCTCCTCGACAAGCTCAAAGAAGCTCGGGAGGAGATAGGTACGGTCAACCCCCAGTATTCGTACTGGGACAGGCTTGTCGAAGTGGCGATGACTGACGACGATCTCCTAGTCACGCTCGTTCGACGCGTAGAGCTGGACGGATTCAAAGGGGTCTAAATGCCACTCGTAAAAGGAAAGTCCCGGAAGGCCATCGGTACGAACATCAAGCCCGAAGAGGCTGCGGGCCGCCCGCGTAAACAGGCGATTGCAATTGCACTCAGTAAGGCTGGCAAAGCAAAGCCGAAGCAAAAGAAAAGGTAGGCGCTATGTCCGAAAACAAACGTCCAAAGCCTATCGTACACGTTGCTCATTCTGTGTACATCGACCCAATTCACTGTGACTCTACGGTGTCCTATAAGGTCGTCGAACAGGGCTTAGAAGATAAGCGGTATGCCTCAGGCGAAGTTAAACTGTCGGATTGCACCCGAACAATATCGTGGTATTTCGGGGACGGAGAGCATGAAGAATCGTTGGCAAAGATCAACCGGGCCATTGACGCCTTGAAAGCATTCAGAGTCGCCCTTCGTCACGCTCAGCTCAAGGTCAAGAGACAGCAACGTCTCGCGACAAAATCGGGAGAACAATGAGTCATTACGACGGATGGGTCGGCGTAGACCTTGACGGTACGCTCGCCGTATACGATCACTGGCGCGGGCCGACTCATATCGGCGCCCCGATTCCCAAGATGCTCGAACGCGTCAAGGGTTGGCTCGCTGAAGGTAAAGATGTTCGTATCTTCACGGCCCGTGTCTACGCGCCAAAGGAACCGGTAACCGATCCGGCTGTACTACGGCGTCAGAACGAAGCGGTCGCCGCACTGATCGCGATTCGGGCATGGTGCGAAGAGCATATCGGTAAAGTGCTTCCCATTACCTGTACCAAGGATTACGGGATGGTTGTCCTCTACGACGACCGTTGCCGACAGGTAGAGCAGAACACCGGAAGAGTTATCGGAGAGGAATGAAGACAGGTTTCGTTCACATCGGCATGACGCTACTGTGCGTACTTAGTACGTGCTACTTCGTACCTCAGCACTATTGGCCGCCAGTGATCGCCGGAGTTGTCATCTCGAACATTACCGGTTGGCTCTTTGAGCGCGTGGCAACGTATTACGGTCACTGATGCCGCTCACGCCTTTAATCTCTCGGGCGTGCTTCGCTCGTGACGGCTGGAAGTGCCGACACTGTAACAACCGCTCCGGGCTACATCCCCATCACGTCATCTACCAATCGCAACAAGGCCCGGATACGCTAGACAACCTCATCACCCTCTGCGCGAGCTGTCACTCGGGGCACCATGCGGGAAAGCTGGGCATAGAGATTACCGCGAAGCTGAAGGACAACGTGATTGTCAGATTCACTCGCGCGAAGGGATGGAAACCAACATGATTAAGCTCGCCGCCGCTCTCTTGTTTGCCTTGCTACCGACGCCCGCACAGGCCCCGGTTCGCTCAGAGCCGATCAACCCAGCTCTCTACCTCACCGCAGAAGCCGCAATCATTACACAGATGGCAGAGTGGCACGTCCGCTACCCATACACGCCGAAGGTCTATTTCTACAACGTCATTAGCGACATGCAAAGGATGAACGTCGATCCAATCGGCAGCCCAGAGTTCAACACAGACGTGGAGAACCTTGAGGGCGATTTTACGTCACTCGCGTTCTACATCGATCAGCACAAGGACAGCGAGACGATTTAGGAGAGTCATGGCAAAAGCGAGCGGTCATGAAGGTTGCGACTGGTGCTGCGATCTATGCGGAGAGTGGGCGAACGAATGTACCTGCAATCCGAAGTGCATTGAAAAGGAATCTGATGAAACGCAAATTCAAGAATTGGATCATCACGCTCATTGCTAAGCGAACGGGCTACACATACGGGGGATCGAGCAAGACTGTTGTGACAAAGGGATTCGGCCTGTTCTTCACAAAGTTTACAAGTCCTAGCGTTGCCGACCCTGCCGGGATGATGGACAAGGGCGCCTCATTCCATATCAACAGTAAGACGTACCGTTTTTGGAAACCACGCAATAATGCAGAATAGAGCATACCAAGAGAAGGCACACGAAGCGATTCATTCCGGCCTTCTCGCAAGTGTAAATCGACAACTCATCCAAATGGCAACCGGTACAGGCAAGACGGTTGTCTTCGCGCAATTACCAGAGAAGTTGAAAGACGTTCTCCCCGGTAAGATGCTCGTACTCGCACACCGCGAAGAGTTAATCGATCAGGCTATCGCAAAACTGAAAGCGTCGAATCCCCTTCTTCGTATCGATAAGGAAATGGCGGAGCACCGGGCGGACCCGAAGGAAGCAGACATCATTGTCGCGTCCGTGGCGACGCTGGGCCGCAAGGGAACCAAGCGCATCGAAGGTTACGACTGGTCACTGTTTGACAAGTTCGTAGTGGACGAGGCGCACCATGCGACCGCATCGACATACGGCAACATCTTTGAGGCTGCCGGTCTCTTCAACGAAGGCAGCAACCGTTTGCTACTTGGCGTGACCGCGACGCCCCAGCGTGGGGATGGTCAGGCACTCGCGAAGGTGTTCGAGAAGATCACTTTCACGTACCCGATACGGCAAGCGATTGAGGATGGATGGCTCGTAGAACCGCGCGGGTTCAAGGTATCGACCAAAACGTCACTGGACGGGATCAAGGTCTCGAACGGCGATTACGATCAAGTGCAGCTCGCGAACACCGTCAACACTCCAGAGCGTAACGCCCAGATCGCGAAGGCATGGCTCGAACACGCGAAGGGCCGTCAGACCATCGGCTTCACTGTCGATATTCAACACGCTAAGGACTTGGCCGCAGTCTTCAAACACTACGGCATCAATGCTGAGGCGATATGGGGAGACGATCCCCAGCGCGAAGAGAAGCTCAAGAAGCATCGGGCCAAAGAGATCACGGTACTATTCAACGCTGCCCTTCTGACTGAGGGGTACGACGATTGGCAAATTGGTTGCGTGATCCTTGCCGGTCCCACAAAGTCCCCGGTGAAGTTCGCCCAGATGGTCGGACGCAGCACTCGCTTAGAGGACGGCATCGGCAACCTGATCGAAGCGAAGTCCGTTTATGAAGGAAAGACTCTCATCAAGGATGCTCTCATAGCCCTTGAGAAGGGCATTTACCCATTCAAGGTGGATTGCATCATCATCGACGTTGTGGACAACAGCTCTCGCAACTCGCTTGTGACGCTGCCAACACTTCTAGGAATGAGCGCCAAGCTCGACCTCAGAGGTAAGGGCATCGTAGCAGCGGTCAAGGAACTGGAAGACGCCCAGAAGCAATACCCGCATATCGACTTCACAAAGCTCGATGACATCTCCCAACTTCAGGCACACATCGAGAATGTCAACCTGTTCGACATCAAGTTCCCGGCTGAAGTCGAGATGAACAGTAAGCTCTCATGGTATCCGTCACCTTCGGGTGGTTACGTCATGTTACTACCGGACAAAGACCGTATCGAGATCAAACAGAATATCCTTGACAAATTCGATATATCTGCTACGATCAAAGGGAATCGATACAAAGGCGAGCGAGACACGATTGAAGCTGCTTTCGCGGCTGCCGATGACACGATCAACAAAGTAATTCCCGAAGCACTCAAAATCATCAGACGTGAAGAAACGTGGCATAAGCAACCGGCAACCCCGGCACAGCTTAAACTTCTCGCCAAGTTCTTCAAAGGTAAAGCCATTCCGCCTGACCTCGACAAAGGCAAGGCGAGCAAACTGATTTCCAGCTACCTTGCTGGGAAATAAGAGGAGATCATACTTATGCGCATCGAAGCTACGCAACCATCCAAAACTCACGGCGGTTTCTACATGACGAACGGTGACAACTCAGCGCCTTCAAAACCGAAACGCCCCGTCGATATCACGGTTACAGAGGGCACGGCAAATGATCCGGTCGGTCCTCAAGTCGCTGACTTGAAGATCGGTCAGGCACTCAAGTACAAGCTCAGCGGTAATACTGTCGCACGGTTGGCCGGGAACGTATTCGTCAAGGTGTACAACAAGGGCACCTTACCCCCGGTGTTCTTCGATACGGATCACGCCGCCTACTTTATCAAGTATGAGCCATCGGTCATGCTGCCTGAGGGTACAACGCTCACGATCAAGCTCCAGTAACGGAGTTTGCCAAATTGACAAACATTCCCGCTCTCAGCCGATACCAGTTCGGCTTACTCACACATACTGCGAAGGCAGACATTCCAGTGTTCCTCTTGGCAATGCCGAACCTGAAAGATACGCCTTCGCAACGGTTCGGGCTAAAGGCCCGGCACAACGAGATCAAAAGCCTAATGGCGGCTGGTCTCATTGAAGAGGCGTCCGACGAGTTTCGCGAGCACGTTCGCGAGCACGAGAAGCAGACCGGGCGCCGGTTCAAGGTATTCGGCCTCACCGAAATTGGTTTCAAGCTCTTTCAAGACACGTCAACAGAACACGTTAACTAAACACAGCACTTAACCACATCTGGAGGATTCATGTCGCTACTCGCAGAGGAGACCCCTGTCTCTATCAAGAAATCCAACCATCAGGCGAACATCGTTCGCATCTCTGAGCTACTTCCCCACAACAACTCTGACAATCTCGCACTGGTCAAGATCGGCGGCTACCAAGTCGTTGTGAGAAAGGATCAGTTCAAGATCGGCGATTTGGCCGTATACATTCAACCGGACTCCGTTGTCCCGCAGACTGAGCCATTCCGTTTCATCTGGGAACAGTACGCCACATGCTCAGTGTGCGGCAACGGGTGGGGCGCTCATAAAATGAGCTGCTACCCTGAATACCCCAGAAAGGCGTCTGAGGTTCCGGTAACCCGATGTACAGATTCAGTAATAGCTTTGAGCCGAATCAGGTACTTGAGATCGCGGTCCGAACTGCGTTGAAACTCTTCGAGCACATGGGCGAACAGCGAAACCGCACAATGCGCTATGTACATGAGAACTACCTAGAAAGACTTTGGCGTGAACGGAATCATTTGCGAGTCCCGGCCCCGGTACAGACCGTACCCAGTACGCAAGGACGCTTGTTCAGAGAGGAAGACAATGGTCAAGGCACTTCGTCGGTTACTGTCGCATAAGGACATCGGCTGGAAAGAGATCGGTGAAGAGTTCACGAGATACACGATCCTCAAGACGCGGTGGTTCAACGTATACCTTCACCAACTGAACGCCCCGAACTGGCATCCTGAGTGTCACGATCACCCTTGGTCGTTTGTGACGTTCATCCTGTGGCGCGGGTACCTCGAACAGGTTGGGGACAAGTTGTATCGGCGCCGGGCCGGTTCCGTACACTATCGACCGGCTGACTTCTCGCACAACGTCATCACGCCTTACGGTACCGCATGGTCCGTGATCGTGACGACTCGGAAGACCCGCGACTGGGGGTTCAATAGCTGTCCGGTATAAGGCTGTGGTTGCCTTATACTTGAAAGGGTCACATGAGCGAGGTATTCAAATTCGGCGGAACTGAGCTTGATCTGGAGCACAATGTCGGTGATCCTAAGTGCTCTTCGTGTATGAGCGATAACTACCCAAAACCATGCTCTCAGCCGGGATGTACCGGGTTGATTCACCTTGAGGGCGAAGAAATTTGGGACAATGAAATTCAAGGGTACGACTATTTCACGCGTACCAAGTGCGACGCTTGCGGTAATGTTTGACAATTTGGCAAACACGGAAATCATTTGACATTTTAAGCAAAACGTGAGATACTACGAACACTTGAACAAGAGAGCCTTCGGGCGGAGTCAAATCTAGCAAAGGGAGTAAATGCCTAACGTATCAGATAGTTTCGCCGGAAGCCCGGCGTTCCAATTTATACAGAGTCAAGGATGGAACTGGAAGCCTTCAACCCCACCGAACATTGAATTAGAAACCTGCCCATATTGCGGCAAGACCGGCTACGGTCACTGTTACATGGAGATACACGGGACTTCTGACGAACAGAAGAACCGGGACTCTCTTCACATCTGCCACAAATGCGGTAAGGGCGGTCGCCTCTTCGACCTAAAGAAACATCTGAACATCTCGATCCCCGACGTTGAGTCTCGTAAGGACTGGTCAGGGGGAGCAAAGAAAACAGAAGACCTACCAGACATCGACGCCTGTCATCAGGCATTGCTAGAAGACGCTGAGGCGATGGACTACCTCATGAACGGACGCGGCTTCTCGCGAGAGGTCATTGAAAAGCAGAAGGTCGGTCTCGTTCAGGAACGATACTTCCGCAACATTGGAAAAGCGCGTGCAATCGTTTATCCCTATCTCGTTAATGGCAATTGCGTGTTTGTACATTACCGCACGTTGCCTACTATGCCTCTGGCAGATAACAAGGTGCCTAAGGGGTTCAGCTCTCCGACCGGCTGGGATGCTCCGCTGTATAACGGCGAGATTCTTCGCGATGGCCTCAAAGAGGTCTTTATGGTTGAGGGCGAAGCGAATTGCATCGCGGCGATGGACAAGGGTGTCTCGAACATCTGCGGCGTCCCCGGCGCCAACTTCAAAAAGGCGGAGTGGATCGGGACGCTGGACAAGCTCGACGGACTTGAGAAGATTTACATCTGCTACGACAAGGATAAGGTCGGGCAGCAAGCGGCACAGAACTTAGCGGTTCGCATCGGTATTGAGCGTTGCTGGAAGATCACACTCCCAGACTTCGACGTTACGACTGACGAAGGCGAGAAGCGCAAGGGCAAGGACTTAAACGAGTGGTTCGCGGTCGGCGGCGGTACAGCCGAAGCGTTCGAGAAGCTCAAGGAAGATGCCATCCTGTTCGATGTGGAAGGTGTCGCCAGCTCGAAAGACGCGATACAAGAGTTTGAGGATGAGCTTAACGGTAAGGTTGGACTCGAACCGTCGTACAAGACGCAATGGCCCGGCCTGAACAAGCTCGTGGGATTCGATCCCGGCGATGTAATTGACATCATCGCTCCTGAGAAGGTCGGCAAGACAACATTCGCACTCAACCTGATCGAACACATGGTTGATACATACGGGGAAGATGGCATCATCATCTGCCTCGAAATGACAAGGGCAAAGCTCGCGCGTAAGTGGATTTCACACAAGGCGGGAATTGCCGATGACATTCCAACAACGCCGGAAGAGGCGGTAACACTCAAGTCGAAGTTCTTAGCGGCAATCCCAGTAGTCCGGGACATGGCCGCAAACAGGCAAGGTGATCTCTACTTCTGCCTACCGAAGTACAAAACAACTGAAGACATCTACAACCTCATTCGGCAGTGTATCCGCCGCTATGGAGTCAAGTGGATTGTGCTCGACAACCTTCAACGACTTGCCGATACGACATCGGACAGCGGGAAGGGCCGGACAACGCACCTTTCGGAGATCAGCAAAGTAACTTCGCAGATCGCCAAGGAATACAACATCCAAATGGTTCGCATCTTGCAGCCTCACCGTGTAGCTCAGGGCAAGGTTGCGACGAGCGACAACACAGACGGTTCGTCTCAGATCGCAAAAGACTGTGACTGCAACATTGCTCTTCACAGAGAGAAGATCGCCGAGACCGATTCGTCCAAGGTGGACATGACGATGGGGACCGATCAGGCCCAGTCGTTCAAAAACGAAACGCTGGTACTGGTAGGACTCTCGCGATTCTCTGGCGGCGGTAGTACGTGGCTCATGTGTGACGGCGCCCGGAGTACGTTTAGCAACTTCGGCCCGGAAAGCATCGCAGCGGTACAAGCCGAGCTGAACAAGGACAAAGGGATTATGGGAACGCTGCAATCAGCCGTTACCCCACCCAACGCAGAGGAACCACCGGTCGGGGAGATCAGCATCTAAAATGCGGCGGTTGACATTGAGCAGGATCGTTTCCCGGATGAAGAACTACAGACCGGGAACGGTAGAAGAGATTGTCCGGGACTGTGATCTTCCGGTGAAGTTTATAGGATCAGGCGTGTTCCGGGAAGTGTACAAGATCATCGGTGCGCCCTACGTTGTGAAGATTCCCTATGAGGGAAGCGAAGGGCACGCCGCAACCGAGTACAGGGCATGGAAGCGAATCAAGACGAAAGAACGCTTCAATGATATTCGGAAGTACCTACCGGAGATCATCCTGTATCAGCGTTCAACCGGGCTTGTGCTGATGCCGTACTACCGGCCAATCTCAGCACGGCGTTACAACCGGGAAATGGAAGACGTTGACGCGTTTCTCGAAAAGACGTTCGGGATGGGAAGCGCCGACGTGGGGTCTGACAAGTGGGATAACTGGGGACTGGACGAAACCGGTCAGCTCAAGCTCATCGACCTCGGATGTATTGAAAACGAAAGCTAGTGATGCCGTCAAAGCCACTCAGCCCGAAGGATCGGGCGGCGGACAAGAGGCTGAAGTCAAACTATTCGGGATTCGGTCTTCAGCACTTCGCAACTGTATTGAAGTTCCAAAAGGGCGTCTGTGCGATATGCAGACAGGCGCCGGTCGCCGGTAAAGCTAGATTCTCCGTCGATCACAGGCACAGTGACGGATTGCTTCGCGGTCTCTTGTGCTGGAAGTGCAACAGGGCGATAGGCGCCTTTCAACGGTTTCACCCTGACGCGGTTGAGCTATTCCGGGCCGCGTATGAGTACCTCAAGAACCCGCCAATTACAGCCGTATTCGGTACGGAGTGGCGAACAGCTCCCGGCAAGGTCGGGACAAAGAAGCGAGCGAAGCTCTTGAAACAGATGGAAGCAAATCCAAATAAGGGGATAAATGCAGCGTGAGAGAAGCGTAAACAAGTCGGCGAAGCGCGGAAGCGTAGCAGCAAATAGGCGTGCGTTCGTCGATATCTTCGGCGACCCTACCGCCCTACCAGAGGCCATACCGGGCCATTACCAGAACTTCAAAGGTCGCGGCCCTGTCGCGGCAATGAAGAACAACTTTGGAGAGGGTAAGGCCACAAGGAACCCAGCAAGTCCAAACATCATCGACTTCTTTTGTGATGTGGATCGCGTCGTCGGTAAAACCCTGACGCAAGATGAGCAAGACAAGCTCCTGTCCCGCTACATATACGAAGACGACGATCACGGACTTTCTCAGGCAGAGCAAAACGATATCGAGCAGAGACTTGGCAAAGCGTTCCGGGAAGCCGGAATCAGTCCTGTGACTCGGTACTTCACTGCCATTCGAGGAGTCTTCGCAATGACCGAGAACCTAAGCACCATCGACCAAGTACAACCCGTAGCGGTTGATAACGACATCATCGTAGATGTTACCCGACAGATGAAAGAGGAGATCGGAACCGACACGCTCTCCAAAGACGACGAGTTCATGCTTCGTCAGAAGTACGGACTCTCGGCGCCCCAGCTCACGTTGTCGGAACAGAATCTCATTCGCAGGGAGGAACGCAATGCAGCCCGCAACCGCTAACGATACTCCCGTCACGCTGAGCACTACTGCCGAAGGTACGCCGAGCATTGCAGTAGAAATGCCGGTCGATCCCATGTCGCTGAACTACCGACGCGAGCAACGTATCCGTAAGGTTCCGTTCCGGTCGGCAGAAAAAGGCCCGATCCGGTACCAACGGTTGCCGGTCTGCCATCACAAGTTTGTGCCCGGCGCCGAGCCGCGTCACCGTAACTGCGAATCGTGTTGGTTCGCGTTCTTCCAGATTCACGGCGAGATCGTACAGGCCGCCGATGAGGTTCACAGCAAGTACGGAATCTCTGGCCTTGCTCAGCTCAGAGGCCCGAAGTTCGCACAGAACTTTACGAAGTTCATGGCAACCGTAGCCGTCTGGAAGAAGGCAATGGAAGAGGCAAAGGAAAAGAATGACACAACCCAAGAATCCGCTGGCGATGCTGGCGGAAGCGGCGGGGATGCCGCAGTCGAACCCCAAAGCGGAGAACTCTCCGGCCCCGAAGCCGTCCAGTAAGGACGACAAGCTCAAGGCGCTTGAGGCTGTAGCCAAAAAGCTGAACGCACAGTTCAGCACTACGAACAGTCTCATTCGCCTTGGGAGCAAGGCCGCAGCGGTCGTACCGCACATCTCTACCGATATCCCATCACTCGACAACGAAGTGCTGGGAGTTGGTGGAATCCCGAAGGGCCGAATCATTGAGATATACGGCCCGGAGTCAGCCGGTAAAACGACGGTCACACTTGAGATCATCGCGGCTGAACAACGACACGGCGAACTATGCGCGTTCGTTGACGCGGAACACGCTCTCGACCCCAGCTATGCAAAGAAGCTCGGGGTAAACACCGATGAGTTGCTTGTATCCCAGCCGGACTCCGGCGAACAGGCACTCGAAACCACGATTGCCCTTGTCGAGTCCAGAGCTGTGTCGATTGTCGTTGTGGACTCGGTAGCAGCTCTCGTACCTCAGGCCGAACTCGACGGCGAGATGGGCGATCAGCACATGGGCCTACAGGCTCGCTTGATGTCTCAGGCGATGCGAAAGCTCCGTGGCATTTGCTCGATCAACGGCGTGACGGTGATCTTCATTAACCAGATACGCGAGAAGATCGGCGTCATGTTCGGCAGCCCGGAGACAACAACGGGCGGACGTGCTCTCAAGTTCTACTCAAGCGTTCGTTTGGACGTTCGTCGCATCGGCGGAGACGCCGGGAAGATCAAGAGCGGAGACGTGCTGGTCGGTCACAAGATGAAGATCAAGGCCGTCAAGAACAAGGTTGCTGCCCCATTCCGTGAGACGGAAGTTGACGTTATCTACGGTAAGGGCATTGACCGGTTCGCGGATATGATCCGGTACGCGGCTGACGTGGGAGCGATCCAGAAGAGCGGATCATGGTTGAGCTTCAACGGGGAAAAGCTGGGACAGGGTGCGGACAACGCTATCGCTGTTCTGCGGTCATTGCCGGAGCTTGTCGAGAAGATCAGGGCCGAAGTTGCAAAGGCAGTACAGGCCCAGCGAGAGGCGGACGCTCAGTGAGACATCGCGTGATCCGTAATCGCTGTAAATGCAAACAGTGTGGCGACGTAATCGAGTCAAAGGGTAGCCATGACTTCGTTCAATGCTCATGTGGAGCCATCTTCACGGACGGCGGAACCGATTACGTCCGCCGTGGCGGAGTCCTTGGAGCGATTGAGGACATGAGTGAGTTTGAGGACTAAGCTATGCCCGGATTCAAAGCAAAGACCATCAAGTCCGTGATCTCGAAGAAGATCAACAAATGGCTTGACACAATCGAAGACGCGGACCTTCGTAAACAGGTTGAGAAAAACGTGATCGTCACTGGAGGCTGCATCGTCTCGATGCTTCTCGGCGAACCGGTCAACGACTTCGACGTTTACTTCCGCGATCATGACACAACCGTTGCCGTGGCGAAATACTACGTCAGCCGGTTCAAGCACAAGACCACTGTTGACTTCAAACTCGTCGTCACGGACATTGACGGTCGCGTAAGGGTCCGGGCGCAGTCTGCCGGTGTTGCAAGCGAAGAGACGCCGACCGGAGAGTACAAATACTTCGAGAGCCAACCGGAAGAGGAGTCTGCGGACTACATCTCGAAGGTGATGGACAACCCTCAAGAGATCGAGGACACGCACGAAGACACTCAGATCGAGGTCGCGAAGAACCCAGAAGAGGGTAAGTACCGCCCGGTGTTCCTGAGTAGCAACGCGATCACGCTGAGCGACAAGATTCAAATCGTGCTCCGCTTCTACGGCGAGCCGGATGCGATCCACGAAAACTACGACTTCGTACACTGTACGTCGTACTGGCAGAGTTGGGATGGCGGCAAGCTCGTACTTCGCCAAGAGGCGTTAGAGAGCTGCCTGTCAAAGGAACTGAAGTACGTCGGCAGCAAGTACCCGGTGTGCTCGATTGTCCGGCTTCGCAAGTTCATCAATCGCGGCTGGCGCATCAACGCCGGTCAGATTCTCAAGATGTGTATGCAGATCAGTGAACTCGATCTCACGAATGTGGAAGTTCTTGAGGATCAGCTAACAGGCGTTGACACAGCGTACTTCCTTGAGGTCATCGCCAAGCTGAAAGAAAAAGACCCGGAGAAGGTCAACACGGGTTATCTGGTCGAAATTATTGATCGAATGTTCTGAGGTAAATATGGGGATTATCGAACGTATTCTGTGCAAGCTGTTTCCGTACACGGACATCATGCGGGACGACACGAACGACATTTATCTTCGTCGTTGGTTCATCTATCCGAGACACAAAGAGTTCAAGAAACTCGAACCTCGAATCTATCTCCACAAGTTCTACCGTGGCGATGAAGACCCGCACTTGCATGACCATCCTTGGCCGTTTACTAGTCTCATCCTCACTCAGGGCTACTGGGAAGAGACGTTCGACGAGGACGGCGAGAAGGGTACGGGCGAATTTCCCTGCTACGTGACCGGCCCGGATGGGTCTCACCGAATGCAGCAATTCTACAAACGATTCAGTATTCTCAGGCGCCCGGCGACGTGGAAGCATCGCGTCATTCTCGACAACAACAAGCCGGTCTGGACAATCGTCCGTACTGGCGTCAAGGAACGGAGCTGGGGATTCTGGGTCAACAATGCACTGTGCCCGTGGCGCAACTACAGTAAAGGCGTCTGCTGGTGCGAAAACGAAGGAAAGTCTAACCCGGATGTGGAGGAATAGCGATGGCTGAGCTGGTGACAAAGCAAAAGAGGAAGTTCGACAACCGTAACAATAAGGCCAACCCGAAGGGTAACAAACCCTTCAAGAAAAAGAAGGGTAAGAAGAAAGCCCTGCCCCGTCGTAAGCGTGGCGAACCGGCGTTCCTCTACTACTGCACCTGTCACGAGGACACGCGTGCCGTCAAGCTCCCGTGTGAGCGGAAGCCTGAAGATATGGCTGAGAACAAGTTCAGCGAGTCCACGCTCGGCACATGGCGCTGTGCCATCACGAACCGGAAGTGCAAGGTTCGTCGCGTCAAGAACGTGATCGAACAGGCCCCGGCTGCGATTGAAGAACAGGTAGCAGCGTGACGCTTAACCCAAAACTCTTGCCAGTCATCATGATCGTCATTGATGTACTGGCAAGTCTGGTCTATTTGTACAACCGCGATTGGAGACACGGCTTGTATTGGCTCTTCGCGGCTGCTTTGACCGCCTGTGTCACTTACTAGAGGAAACGTGGAAGTATTCACATTAAACGACTATCAGCGGGCAGCAATAGCCACCGCTGAGTACCCGGATCGCGGAAAGAACATGATCTACCCTTCTCTAAAGCTCAACGGAGAAGCCGGTGAGATCGCAGAGAAGATCGGAAAGCATTGGCGCAATGAAGGGATCACTGACCCTAACAAATTGAACGCCGAACAGAAGCTCGAACTGGTCAAAGAGATGGGCGATGTGCTTTGGTATCTCGCGGCACTTGCCGATGAACTGAACGTCGATCTCAGCTATGTTGCTCGGAAGAACATCGAGAAGCTCCGGGACCGTAAGGCTCGCGGCGTCATCAAGTCTGAAGGCGACAACCGATAAGCTCTTGTCAATCATAAACTGACCCTCTTATACTTCTGGTATAGGAGGGTTTTTAGTTTTGCAGATAGAGAAATTCGTTCAAGAGCTTGACGCCGAAATCGAAAAGCTCACTCGCTTAAAGAGCCTTGCGCTGGAAGTCAACCCCACAAGTCCGAAAGTATCGCGTTCCCCTCGCGGTCCTTACAAAAAGAAAAAGCGCGTCATGTCCCCAGAAGCGCGAGCAAAAATCTCAAAAGCAGTTAAGGCAAGATGGGCCGGGTTGAAAAAAAAAGCCGCATAAACGAAGAAAGACGGCCCACCCTCGAATGAAGGTGGGCCGATTCGTTTATGAGCCGCAAGTTCCGCCGCGCGTAATATCGCAGATGTCCATAGCCTCTACGAAAATCTTACCCTCGTGCTTGATCGCGGTTGTGTATTTGACCGGCGTGAGGGGTTGTCCGCCTCTGGCGCCGTCTGGGTAGCAAGTGATTCCCCGAAGTCGCGGGAGGTACTTGATGAGCATCTTCCCAAACTCTTTGACACCCTCTTCGTTGTTCAGCTCTGAACCCCACTCGGGAATGTTGAGCGTCGAGCTGATCGCATGATCCACGTACTGTTGTAGCCATGCTTGGAACGCTACACGACGTTCGGGTTCCTTCGCGAGAGAGTACGCGTCTTCTACGGCGTCCGGGTGAACGCCTGACTCGATCAGTCGCTTGGCGGCGGGATCGATCACGTACTGGTAACTCCAGACCTTACCGTCAAGGTACCGGCGCTTGTAGGCGACGCAGAACACCGGCTCAATGCCGGTCGTAGTCTCTCCCACAATGCCAATCGTTCCGGTCGGAGCAATCGCGCGAGTCTTGATGGGTCGGGAGATTCCCCACTCATCAGCCTTGGCCGCCGCGATCTCCGTACTGGTGGCGTAGACTTCCATGTACTTTGCCAGCTCGTCACTCGGTCCGTACTTCTGACCGCGTTTGAGCATCCACTCATGGAGCCCCATCAAGCCGAGACCAAGGCGCCGATTCTTCGTTCTGATCTCATCGACCTTCGCGAAAGGAATATCGCTGTAGATCGTCCCAGCCAACAGGAACCATGTGCCGTACTTGACGACATGGAGCATCTCGGATAGCGTTTCTATCCGGGCCATGTTGACGCTGCCTAAATTGCAGATGTCAGAATCATCGCGGCTGGTGACTTCTGTACAAGCGTTGCGGAGATTCTCCCCGGCATTCTCCGCAACATCTACGGAGAAACCCGGCTCAGCGGATTCGAGCATGTGGCGTACTGTGTCCCAATAGACCTTGTACGCTTGTTTGTGAAGTGGGTGTTTGTCGTGATGGTACGCCTTGAAGAACTCATCATCGAGTTCTACGGAAATGTTTGTACCATCCATCGGCGCCGGGAAGTTGAAGTCTTTTTCCTTCAGCGCCCGAACCTCTGGGGTCCAGTCTTTGAGGGTGATGAATTTGAAGATGTCAGGATGTGCCCAGTTCAGCCCGGCCCAAATTGCGGATCGGCGGGAGCCGCCTTGCATGATTCCGCGCCCGCACTCATTCGTCATTTGCATGAGAGCGATGGGACCGGTTGCTTTGCCGCCTGTTCTGCGGATCGGGGCGCCTTCCGGTCGGACGAGACTGTAATCAATTCCAATCCCGGCGCCGGTCATGAGAGCCATTGCACATTTCTGTAGATGGTCTGCCCAGCCTTCGCGACTATCTTCGACGCGCATGAGTAGGCAGTTCTGAACCTGATGGAAGGGTCTACCAGAGGCGTACAGGTATCGGCCACCGGGGATGAATTTGCGTTCTGCGATTAGTCTTGCTGTTTCTTTGATTTGATCTTCGGGTGCGCCCACTGCTGACAGGACTGCACGGGCTACACGATTGGCAACCTCTTCCCACGTTTCTTTTGTTCCATCTTGTTTTTCGTGGGAATACTTATTCTGCATGATCGCCGATGCAAAGGCGCTCATGTCCGAGCCATGATTCACTTAGATTGTCTCCTCAGACAAAACGAGCGCCCCCGAAGGGGCGCGAGGTACTACGTAAAGGTGGTAGGGGTTAGAAGTGGAGAAGTAGGTATACAGCTCCCCCGGCGCCCAGTGCTAGGCCACGGAGAAACCAATTGCGCTTGCTTTTGTTGTCTGCTGCCTTCTGAGCGGCGAGCTGGGTCTTGCATACTTTCTCGTCGTCAGTGACGGTGAGTTTGAGACCGGCGATTTGTTGCTTCTGCCCGTCGATCACATTGTTCGCACCGGTAAGCTCTTGTTGAGTGTTCGCGGCGACGGTCGTTTCGTCTTTAAGGTTCGCCTCAAGCACGGGAACCTGTTCGAGCTTCTGAACCGTAGCGCGGGCCGCCGTATCCGATACGGTGATGCCGTTTGATGTTGCTGTCAGCTCGGACTTGTCTACTCCGGCAAGCTCGGCCCAATGAGCACCGAGATCAGGGAGAGGCATCGTCTTATCGGCTGCCTGTTGCTGTTGAAGGACAATGGTTCGGTTCGCCATTGAAGCGGCAAGCCGGGCGTTCTCTGACGCCATCTCCGAAACCAAAGCCTGATATTGAGAGCTGAGCTGGGCGACCTGTGCGGCCATTGCCGCATCCTTCGCCTGTTGCTCTTTGAGTTGCTGTACCGCTATCGCGGCGGATTGGCTGGTGGCGGCGGCCCGTGTATCTAGCCAACGGTTGCCAAACCACGTCCCAGCTAAGAGCACGAGGAAGACGATAACAATTCGCTCATGCTTTTGGAGCCAGCTTAGCGACTTTGTTACGTCTGCCTTGGCTGCGCTTTCCAGCGCGGTTAGAGGGTTGTTGCTTGTTCCCATCTTTGCCTTTCCCGAAGACGTACTCTTCGAGCAAGTTCTTGTCAGCTCCGGGGAGCTTCTTGATTACTGCTACCTTCGGTTGATTTCGCATTCTTGACCCTCTCAGCGACCCATGCGCTCAGCTCGTCGGCAACCTTGCCGTATACGCCCGGCGCCCGGTCGTCAATGAGATTCCCATTCGCTTGTGCGTCGAGAAGTATTCCGAGACAGGCCCGTGCATGGGCTAGGTGATGTACACCGGAGTCCTTTGCCTTCTCTTCCTTCTCTGACCATGCAGAGATGTGGCGAAGGGCCGCGTCGATATAAATTCGAGCGACAACGTGCTTTTCGCGCCAATTGCGGAAACCGTACTTGAGATCGCCGTCCAGCATTGCACAAGATTCGTGCGCCATTGCCACCGGGCAAACCTGCCCTAGTGGGACTTTCTTGATTCCGAGCAAGTCCTTGGGATTCGTTCCCGTTGCCTTGGACGTTGCTCCCGTAGCGGTTCGGGAGAGATTTGAACCGTGCTCTTTCTCCCAAGCCGTTCCATCTGCTAAACTCATTCTCCTCCTGCTCTTGGATTACGCCGCGATCTTCAGCTCTCGTGAAGTAGTGATCGCGGGTTGTGCTTCATCGTTGTAGAACGCCATGCCGACAAGACCTTCGTCTTTGTTCCAAACGTATGCCTCGGCTGCCCTGATGTTTCCAACGAAGCCATTCTCGCTGTGCCAATCGTCCGGGGGACAGAGGGCGGGGAGCACGCGGACGCGAACGCCGTGTTGCTCATCCATCTTTGTCATGTGTGTATGCCCGGTATGGCACTCGCGAAACTTTGTCGATCCGAACATCTCCGGCTTTTCTGTAGCCATCAGCAACGGGTAATCTGTGCGCTTGCCCTTGTCACCGTGCGTGAACATGAGCATGACCTTGCCGTGCTGGAAATACTTGCGGAGTGTTGGTTCGTTGTCGATCTCAACGTCTGTGTACTTGTGGAAGTAACATTCGAGAGAATCGCCCAGATGCCAAACGGACTGCTGATCGTGGTTACCGCTCACCATCACAACCCGAACTGGGGCAATCTGGCGAAGACGTTCGATGCACGCCGTAATTGTCTTGCGGACCTTCCAGAAGGTTTTGTAGTAGCGACCGTCCGTCGTCACACGGGTACCGCGCGTCGTCTGATCTTCGAGGTTGTCCGAGTTGAACAAGTCGTTGCCGACAACGAAGACGACCTGATCGTACTTGTAACCCTTTGAGCGTTCGATGAGAGTCTCAAGAGCACGAATGAACATGCCCTCAGCAATCTTGACATCGTAGTTCTCGTAGCCGGTCTCGACGCCCCATGCGAGCTTGCCGAAGTGAGTGTCGGGGATGTTGATTTCCAACACGTTGCCGGATCGCACAATCGACCGAACAACCGGAGACGGGATACGAGCGGCGGCCTTGGCGTCTGCCTTCAGGCGCTCGATCTCTTTGCGGATCGCAATGACTTCGGTACGGCGCCTGAAAGTGGCCTTGATTTGGAACAGCTCTTCAACGACTATACCTTTGAGTTGTCCGTCTGCCTTATCAGCGGCACCCATCTCCCATTTGTTCGCGATGAAGCGTTCGACTTCCCACACGGAAGTGTCAATTTGAAAACGCTCAATCAACTCTGGAAGGGTTTGAATCCGGCTCTTGAGAGTTAAATCCCACTTGTCGCCGTGGAAGACACTCGTCTCTTCCGGCTCTTGTGGCTTTTGGGATTTGGCCGGTCCGAGTCCCGCAGCGTTGCGAAACTGGGTGAAGTCTGAAAAGTATTTAGACCACTGAGAATCTTTATTGAACTTCCCGTGGTGTCTATAGAAATCGCGATTGATCGTCGCGTTAGGGAACTTCTGTCCAAGGCGTTTTAGATCATCGATCAGTTCCCTCTTGGATGGGAACCCCTTCGTCCTACTACTCATCTGCCTCCATACGTGGATTTGACACCGACTGCTCAATCATAATAGCAAAATCGGGACGAAATTGCAAGTGATTATTTTGCCTTTTTCGCCTTGGGTTTCGGTTTGGCTGGAGCCTTCGGTTTGGTCTGACTCTTGCGAGCGCGGGCCGGGGCCATCACCGGATCGGGCGCCATGTAGAAAGTTCGGAAGTCGTCGCGGAGATCGCGAAAGCCGCGATCAGTTACGGCCTGTAATGTACTGAACCCGCTCGCGATTGTCTCTGTCTGCTTTGTAAGTTCGGTGTTCGCAATGGCTACGTCGGACTTGAGACCCTTGAGGTCTTTCTCGCGAATGTCCTTAACCCAGTTCAAGCCGTTAAACACGGCCCATAGACCTCCGACTAAACCTGCCCAAAATTTGATTTCAGGGTAGAGCTTAATGAGAAGTGAAGGGTCAATGTTCGATTGGATCACTGCTGGTCTCCATCTTTGTCCGCATCCTTCCGGCCAAACTTATTGCCAAGGTATGCGCTCGCTCCGGCAGCGAGTACAGCCGCGATGCCGTAAAACTGTCCTTCCGTTGGAAGAGACTTGTGTACGACAAAGTTCGCGATCATCAGGCCCGATAGCGTACCGCCGACCATTAGGCCGAGAATACGACTTGAGCTTCCGTTACCGTTCGGCTCTGAGGGTATGGTTTTGATCCACTTACCGCACGAACCGAGTAATGCAAAAATCTTTTGCCACATGATGCCTCACACGAACAAGGCCAAGGTGTTCATCTCCATTACGCGGCGATGCACTTCTGACTGGCCCAGAATCTTCTCTTTGAAGAACGGAGTCGAAACGTCCCGTGTGTCGCACCAGTAAAGGGCGCCGTTCGAGTGATCGTTCGTACCGTCGTAGATGCCCTCTACTTCGTGAAGCAATCTCACGAATCCCGGCTCCCATATTGCGGGCGTGCCGGTCGGCATCTCGGTTGTTGCTGCGAAGTTTGGAATTTTGTCGAGAACCTCAAGGACCGTTCCCCATCCAAGGCGAACCCGGTTCATTAGGCACGACATAATCATGCAAGCGGCCAAATGACCACCGTACTGTTTTCCCCAGCGCCATCCCGTAAGGACTAGCTGAGACTTTTGAAAATCGTCTTGACGAAGCACGTTACCTCAGTTCTTTGACAAAATGACAAACAATTGACAAGGCCCCAGCACTGTGATAAACCTCTCTGATGGAGGTTCTATGTTGTCAGTGATTACGGGCCTTGTACTGATTGTCGGTGCGATTTGCTACTTGGGGTTGATTATTCTTCGAGTCATGTTTCCTACTGACCCAGCGCCCCCGCTACGCTCTGGTAGACGTTCTTCAGACCACTTCTGATCGACTCTGAGTTCTGGGCTAACGTGCCCCGAGCTACATTCGCAGCCGTCTTAGCGGTCCCGCTGTTGGCGGCCTTCCCAGCCGCCCGGAACGTTGCCCAGACTGCCGGGTGATTCGCGACGTAGTTGAGCATTTCCCTGCCCTTGGCGATCCCGCCGCCTTCAGCGACAGTCAAGCCGAGCAAGGTACCAAGCCCGACGCCTAACGGCCCGGACACCGGTCCCAACGCTCCTGCCGCCGCGCCAACTCCGCCGAGTACGCCGAGTCGCGTAAGATGCTGAAGCTCTGCGGCTGACTGAGCGTCGCGAACGAGTTTATTCAACCCGTTCTTGGCATTGTTCATGTCGAACAGGTTGCCCTTCGTCTCTTCATTCACCCGCTTCCAAGTCTCAATGAACTTCGCCGGGTTGAACCGGTCGTTTTCAACTGAGTCTTGCAGCATCGTTCCGAATACCTGCCGTCCGAATTGCTTCAAACCGTCGTATCCGACAATGCCCTCAAGGGCGTCCGTGTTGAACCGAATCTTACCGGCTGTAGGAAGTGCCGTACCGTTACGCACGACGCCGACAAAATCCTTGGCAGCATCGTCAACCTTACCGTCTCTCAACTTCTGAATGACAGGGTTGTCGAACAGGTTGATCTTGTCACGATAGTTCGCCCGGAGCTGACGGTAATCCGAGAGTGCCGAAGCATCCCCGGACTGTTCGGCTAAGTGTTCGATGGTTTCATCCATCGGAGACACCTTGTCACCAAAGCCGTTAATGAGCGAACGCAGTGCGCGTGAGTTCACATCACCGTACTCGTAAGAGTCGGCTAGTTTGCGGACTGTCTGACGTAGTGTTACAAGATCGTTGACCTTGTACGGAGGGGCGAGCTTTGTTGTAGCTTCGGCCTCATTAGCGGGTATGGTATTTCCGAACTGATCGAGTAGACCGGACGGTTCGGCTGCGGCTTCCCCTTCACCGGGCAGCTCACCTGAAGCGATGGATTCCAGAAGGGACTTTACTTTCTTATCGAGTCTGTCGCCCGCCGCTTGTTTCGCCTGTGAAACAGTTGGGTGTTCCTCAGGGTTCGGTTCAGAGAGAAGTTCCTTTGCTTTACCGGCAAGAGGATTGTCCTGTGCGCTGACCTCAGCACCTTGAAGCCTGTCGTTTAAGTCCTGAATACCGGACTCGTAGTTTGTATGGAGATCATCCTTTGCCTTATTGATCTTGTTAGAGATCGACTGGGCAACTTCTTCTTTCGTCGGGGCGTTACCAGCGACTCTCGCGAGATTCGCAGCGCCCTCGGCAGATGATCCGAAATGACTAAGGACTTTCCCGACAGCGCCGGTCCCCGTAGACAATGCACCGGCAGTCGCGCCAGTTGTTGCCGCATCCTTGGCAGCTTCTCCCGCATCACCAGTACGAGCGAGAGTCTGGGCGCCTTGTACGATGCCCGCCTCAGTTCCATGAAGTCCAGCTTCTTTCAGAACAGAAGCGCCAACCTTCAGAGCTTGTACGATTCGAGGAGAACCTTCAACAGTCCTCATTGTCTTGGCAGCGATTTCCAAACGCTTTGCCAGAGGCAGAGCTTTCAGAGCTTCATCACCTAGCATGAACTCCATCAGGGTTTCGCCACCATACCCAACTTCTTGAGCGGTTCCCTGAGGGGTTGCCATTTCCTTTACGTGCTGAAGATCGGCGGGCTTTCCAAATCCGAAATTGGAATTTGTAAGTACCGCTGGAAGATGCTTGCGTGCCCATTCATCCGTACCGGACAACGTACTGAGTAAGCCCTTACCGGCACCGACAATCGCGTTCCCCGCAGCCTCACCGGTCTTCTCAAGGAACCCTTCATCTTGTCCGGGTTGTGAAGTGGATGTCGGCTGTGAAGGCTGACCCGGTGTATTCGGATTGTCTCCGATCACAGCGCCTTGCGGGATCGCAGCTCCCGTAGGTGCGTCGCCAATTGTGGCGCCTTGCGGGATAGCGGCACCCGGAGATGCCGCCTGAGTTGGATCGTTCAAACCTGCCATCTATTTCCTTTACTGACCTTGATACTGGTAGGAGAAGGTCTTCCCGTCCGCAGAGTAACCAGCAAACTTACCGTTCACCCAGACAGGCTTTTCGTTCGGCTGAGCCTGACGTACACCTTGCGGAATCTGAGGAGCTGACTGCAATCCGATTGCCTGAGCGACCGTCTGTCCCGGCCTTCCGCGACCATCGGAAGAACCGAAGATCGTACCGCCTGTGTCCATATCGCCGATGATGTTGGTTAGTTCTGGCATCATCTTGATTGTCTTCAGAGCGTCCGGGCTTACGAGACCGGGGAAGTTACGACCAAACACACGCTTCCAGTCGTTGTTCGTTTCTTTCAACCGGTATGCAGAAGTCTCGGCAAATCTCTTGAGCTGCTCTTGGAGCTGTGCTGTTGAGAAGTGCATTGCGAGCAAATCGTCGCCAGCTTTCTTGTCGGATTCCGTCAGCGCATGGTTGTTGTTCAGAAACGTCATGAACTCGGACTTGACCGGCTGGATCGCCGCAAGTACGGACGTGACGTTCGGATCGCCAAGCGCATCTTTACGAATCGCGTTTAGCGGTTTGTTGAGAAGAGGAGAACCGGTGTTCCGCAGATTGTTAACCGCCTCAGACGCCGCCCCGATATGATCGAACAGCGTGTTAAACGACTTGATCTGCTGAGACGCCTTGCCCGAATCCGTTGTGAAGTCCTTCCACTTGTCGAGCTTCAATTCAGCGTTCGCCGGGTTGAAGTTCGGGTTGATCTTCTTCGCAAGGTCGTAGACCTTCGGACGGTCGGCGGTACGCTGAGAAATCAACTTATCGAGAGCCATCATGTCCCCACTTGCGGGATCATTTGGGTCTCCGGCAATTGCCTTCGCATCGGCGTAATACGCAGCTTCGTTCTCTGCGTTCTTATCAGCCCGTTCCTGAGCTTGACGCTTCAGAAGCTCATCGTTCTCAGCCTTCTTCTTTAGGGCATCGCCCTTCAAGAAAGCCTGTTGGTCGTAGTGATTGATTAGGCTTGAGCCGCCGTAGAGTGCCATGATCTTTCCGGCCTCTTGCGGGTTCTTGGCGCCAAGCTCACCAATCGCCTTCGAGTAGTTCGGGATGCCATTCTGAGAAGTGGCGTTCAGGTACGGTTGAAAATCCATCAAGGCGTCAACGAGAGTTGGATCGTCTTGAACGGCCTTTGCAAGATCGACCGGCTCATACGCGTCCTTCTCGCCCGGCTGAGGGGTTTGAGGGTTGTCGAGTCCAACGGCCTTCGAGATCGCATCAACGTACTGCTTTGTCTCTCCGTTGTCCGGTACATGATCCGTAACGTTGCCCGGCCCAGCGTTATACGCCGCGAGCGCGAGCTTCGTGTCGCCCTTGTATTGATCGAGCAACTGTTTAAGGTAGCGAACTCCGCCGTCGATATTCTGCTGTGCGTTGGTCGGATCGCTTACGCCCAAAGTTTTTGCAGTATCAGGCATCAATTGCATGACGCCTACTGCGCCTTTCGGACTTTTCGCGTTCGGGTTGCCGCCTGATTCTTGCATGGCAACTGCCCGTACAAGAGCCTTCGGGACTCCATAACGATTCGCCGCGTCGTCAACAATTGTCTGAATTGACTGGTCGTGCATTGTCGGCAACTGTAATGGCACATTGCCATTTTCAACGCCATCGTTGAGCGAACCGTAGTAGTCCTTTATGTCGCCTTCCGCGAGACGAAGGGCGCCGATCTTTGCCTTGTACCCGGCTGCCATGCTGAGGCGCATTGGCAAGCTATCCGGCAGTTTCGACGGCTTACCGTCGCTGTCAGCAAATCCGGGGAGACGATACTTCGCAGCCATAGCCTTATCTTCAGCCGAGAGGAAATCCCCTGACTTGAAGTGCGGATCAACTACGAGATACTGAACGTCCCACTGAGGTTCGCCGAACTGATTCGTGACTTGCTCACCGGTCTTTGGATCGACACGCTTAACGACTCCGATAGGGATGGCACTATCCTTCGTGACGTGATACTTCGACAAGTCACTCTCAGCTACCACGCCCTGAACCGCTTGCGGATACTGTTTCTGCAAAAGCTCGGCAAGTGGTTTGAATTGCTGAACGTAAGAGTCGTTCGCCTCGAAGCCAAGCCTACCCAACTGCACCGCGTTCTGGTGAAGACGCATATTCGTGTCTAACACCTGATAGTGGCGAGCGAAGTCGGCCTGTGCCTGTGCGTCCTGCTGTTGTTGCTGTTGTTGCTTTTCCTGTAGTGCCTGTTGGTAACCCGCTTCACCGGCACGTCCGACAGCTCCCGGTCCCTTTTGGGAAAGGCCCGCAAGCGAGCCACTGATCGCTTCCATAGCGATAGCCAAACCGATGTCAGTCTTCGACACCGGTACCGGAGTGCGAGTCATCTCTCCAGTGTTCGCGTCTATCTTCTCTGCGTAACGCGGGCCACCGGCAAGAGTTTGAGCGATTGTGTGAATGAGTCCGGCCTTCTGGACGGACGGGTGTTGTGAGACATCAGGCGCCGGAGCTTGTGGCGCCGGGGCGTTCGCATCCGGCTTACCCGGAGCCGATGGTGACTGTTGCTGCGGACCCTGTTGTGGACCCTGTTGCTGCGGGCCTTGCTGCCCGACCGGAGGTTGAGGGGTACTCGCGCTCGCCGTCTCTGGGGCCGCGTCGTTCGTTGCAACCTGCCCACCATCGGGCGGATTTGACACACCCTCATACTGAGGTAATGTGCTTGTGTCCGTCGTATCGACAGAATCCGTGTTGCTCACTGGAGCATTTGAAGTCGAGATATTATCGCTCATCTAGTTTCCTTAGGCGTTCGCAGTGCTCAATGGCCCGCTCGCTACCGGCAGAAGGTTACTCACACCGCCGCCGCCGCTTTATTACCGCTACCGAAGTTCCGCAACATACCGCCAGTAGCCGCGCCAGCCACGCCGCCAAGTGCGCCCGTCACAGCTTGTACCCAAGAGTTGTTCTCTTGTGCTATCTGGTTTGCCGTGTTCGCGGTTCCCTCTTGCGAGCTTGTCGCAGCATTACCCGCCGATGTAGCCGGGTTGAATACATTCGGAGCATCTGACAACCGCTCGGCGGCGAACTGATAGTTCTGGCGCCCTTGGTTGTAATTGGCCTGATCGATTTGACTAAGCTCACTTGAGGTCTGGTTAGCCGCGCTCTCCGCAAGGTTGAGATCGGTCCCCACCTTCGCACCGCTTGTGATGCCGGGTGTATTTCCGCCGCCCTGTGCGGCCTGTGCTTGGCCGACCGCCTGACGCGCGTTTCTGTACGCCTGACCGGTTGATGTGATCGCGTTCGATTGAAGGTTCGCCTTCTCCGCCGCTGAGAACCCTTCCTGATTCGGTCCGGCCTGAACGGTCGGTAGGAAAGTGTTGACAAGATCGTTGAACACCTTTGACGAGTTGCCAAAGATTTGCGAAGCCTGTTGAACCAACTGCTGAGAGAATTGGGATTGCTGTTGCTGGATTTGATTCTGTGCCGATGTCGCACCGCAGAGCTGTGCAACCGGACCATCGTAATCGAAGGACTCTTCGTACTCTCGAACGTATTGTCCGCTGGCTTCATCCCAGCTCATGACCAGCGTTGTGTAAATCTTCATGCTAGAAACTTCCTCAATTCGCCTTGGCTCTCCTCAAAGCCGAATCGCTTGGTACAAAAGGCCCGTAACAAGTCGTTGTTCGTGTTGAACACTATCTCGGTAAAGCCGTTCTCTTTTGCTTTGGCAGCCAGTTTGTCGAACCCTTCCAGCATTGCCTTCATGTTACGCTTCTTGTCCAAGTTCGAGACGTACTGGATGTCGAGTCGAAGGGCCTTCGTGCCCCGGACGAAACAGATGGGACCAAGTTCGTCTTCGTAGACCTTGCAAATGCTTCCGGGATTAGTGAAGAACTTGACCTCAGTCCCTTGGTGATGTTCGTCTTTGGCAAGACTTAACTCCAGCAACTCTAAGTCGCCCGGTTCAAGAAATCTGTCTGTTACCATTTCACTCCGTTTAGTAGATGACGCACGTATTCCCCCCACTTGAAGGGGGCGCGATAATTATCTGGAAGGTATGGGTACCTAATGATCCATTCGCATCAGTGACTCCGATACTAAAGGTGTACGTACCTACTACACTCGGCGTACCTGATATCACACCGGTAGTGCTGTTCAAATTGGTCCCTGTTGGTAATGATCCAGACGACACGGCGAATGTAAACGGCGGCGTACCGTTTACAACCGATATGGTTACTGAATACGCTGTGCCTAAGGAACCCCCAATTAGGTTTTGGACAATAGGGCTAGGGTTGTTCCCGATGACAAGATAACTTGGTTTCCCTTTCTGAGCGTAAGCCGGACCTTTAGGAACAACTTCAGACCCTAACTTATTGCCTTTCACAACAAGAGCAGCAACTCCGGTACGAAGCTCCAGAGCTGCGGCTGCGTACTGGTTAATAGCACTACTGCCCATCTGTGTGCCGACTGTGAAGGCTGTGTTGGGGTATTGAATCGGTCCTACATCGACCAGTGCGATAGACGCAGTAGTAAGTGCAGGAATCACACTCTGTCTGAGAGTTCCTAGTAACGCCCCAGTAAATGTTTGACCTGACGTTGTGGCTACAGCTATAGCCCCAACACCCCAACTTCCGTTGTCCTGTGTGTTTATAGCGCAATCTGGGATGTTAGTGTTTCCCGTAGCAGACGGACCTATGTTCCCTAAGCCAGTCATTCCGGCATACTCTTCGTATGCTGCACTTGCCAACGTCGAGCCACTGAAGTTTATGGTGATCGTCCTGCTACCCGTCGCAGCAGTTACCGGACCAGACCACAGCTCAACTCGTACATTCGAGCTGTTGTTGGCTGCGGTGATTAAAGTGTAGGTATTAACGCCATCAGTGATACTTGACACGCTCACCGAGGTATTAGCGATAGCGATCCCTATGACGACTCGTTGGCCGTTAGTCAGTGTGTTTGCGGCAAACGCAAGTGATGTTGCCGCAGATGAGAGACTGGCCGTTGCTCCAGTTGTTGCACTGATAGCCATCAGTCATACTCCACACATAGCGTGCAAGGATAGTTGAAGCCTCCGCTGTTTCCCATAGGCGGTCCAATTCCGAAGTTACCAGCGGAGTTACGAAACGGTATGTATGTCTTTGTTTGCCCGTATTGGTTCGTCAACGTGAAAGGCACGCCTTCTGCAAAGTCACCGTTAGCGGCCACACCAAGAACGGTACACGGGTAGTCCCACCTTCCGGGGCAAGGAGAAGTGAACCATACTGGCACGGTTCCAGCACCGGCTAGACTATTGTTGACACTGCTGAATATGGTTGGGTACGGTATACCGGTGCCGTTAGATACCTCAACACTTCTAGGAAAGTACCCCAAGACTCCGTAGGTGAAGTGAAGGGTTGACTGGAATGTGCTGGATGGGTATGCCTGATTAAAACTAACGAAGAATCGCGTACTTCCAAATCCAAACATGGATACATACTCGTTCGTCGTAGCTCCCGATGAGTTCAATGCCCTTTGAACACAGAATCCTTGACATTGGTAGAAACTGTTCCTAAACAGGATTATCGACAGCCTTCCACTGTCTCCCGAGAAGTCGCACTCAAACGACTGAGTGGTGCTGGGAGTAAAAATGCCTTGAGCATTAGTGGAGATCGGAATAGCAGCCGTTACGAATCCTGTCAGAGTACCGGAACCGTTAGTGGCTGTACCTAGACTGATTCTTATCGTCGGCCATGCCATAGAACCGTTAGTGTTGTTGTTGCCGTACTCAAGTTTCAGGTAGAAATTTTGGTTGCCGTCACCCGGTTGCCAAATCTCGTAGTTATACACGTTACCGGCTGGAGCAGAAGAACTCTGTGTGACTACACCAGTACCGCCTGACGCGACGTTAACGCCTGAGGAATTTACACAAGTGAATGTTCCTGCGCCCAGACTGGTAATTCTAAAGGTTCCGTTGTTTCCTGTGTTTCCTCCGGTCCACCCGGTAATCGTCAGGGTGCGGCCTACAGCCAATGCCAGTCCAGTCAAGCCGCTGTACGTACAGGTCATATTGGACCCAGACATTGAAACTGAGGAAATGCTCAGTCCGGTCCACATGATCTGTCCTGTATCTGTGCTTTGCAGCCATCCAACAGATGCTAAGAAGGCACTTACGGCTGAGGCCCATCCGTAGTAGTTAGCGTAGGTGGTTACATCAGCGACAATGAATGATTGTTGTGTTGCCACAGTCCCTTCCCTTCAACTTCATATCAGTCGTACTCCATACACATTGTCACTGCGAACGTCGCAGCACTAGTGTTTGTCAACGCCTGTGTTATAGCTGTCTGAGCAGCGGAGGTCTTAGTTGGAATATAGGTCTTGGTTTGTCCGTACTGGTTTGTCACCGTAAACGGAACGCCCTCGATGAAGTCAACGTAGTTCGCTATCCCGATAACGGTGCATGGGTAGTCCCACATACCAACAACGGGTGAAGGATTCCACAGTGGGATCGATCCTCCAACAGCTAGGCTACCGATAACACCCGTATTGGACTGAAAGTAAGGTATGCCGAGATAGTTAGCGTTGCTTGTCTGTATTGCACCGGGAAAATATCCAACCACCCCGTACTGAAAGTGCAAACTAACCTGCCATGAGCTAGATGACATACGTTGAGCAGCGGAGAAGAATGAGTTACCGTTTCCGATCCCCCACATACTCACATACGTGGAAGTAGGGGAGCCTGACGCACTCAGCGACCTTTGGACTCCGAACCACTGGCACTGATAGAAATTGTTTCTAAACAGGCAGATCGACAACCTACCGGAGTCGCCAGAAAAGTTGCACTCATACGCCGCAACTGGACTTGGTGTCCAGAACGTCGTACTTGCGTTTGCTGAGAGAAATTTATCCGCTGTCGCGAAGCCTAGTAGGTTCCCGGCACCATCGCTCTTCTGGGCAAGAGAAAGCCTTAAAGTAGGCCAATTGGCTCCTGACGTAGGGACGTTGCTGTTGCCGTATTCTAGCTTTAGAACAAAGTCTTGAAGTCCGTCCCCCGGATGCCATATCTCATATACGTAGTTACCGGCAGTTGGAACCGTTGAACTTTGTGTAACAATCCCTGTTCCACCAGAAGCGACGTTAACGCCTGAGGCATTTACACAAGTGAATGTACCGGCACCAAGACCTGTGATTCTAAATGTGCCGTTATTTCCTGTGTTTCCTCCGGTCCACCCGGTAATCGTCAGTGTTCTACCGACTGCAAGTGCCAAACCAGTAAGGCCGGAGTATGTGCAAGTCATATTAGAGCCGGACATACTCACTGCGGTAATGCTTAGTCCAGTCCACATGATTTGCCCGGTATCGGTCCCTTGGAGCCATCCAACTGACGCGATAAACGCCGAGACCGCTGAACCCCAGCCAAAATAGTTCGCATAGGTAGACATATCCGCAATGAGAAATGATTGTTGCGTTGCCATGTTTACTCCAGTTGCGCTGTAAACTCCCACGTTCCGGTTCCGCTTGTGATGTTCATATTGAACACATCACCTTGAGTGATACTTAGAGGAGAGGACGTAAGTGCGGTAAACGTGAAGGTCGATCCGGCCACAACTCCACTTGAAATTGATGGATTCGCCGAGAAGACATTTGTCCCGTTCTGCGTAATGTTGAAGGTTAGACCGGTAGTAAGATCAGACTTCGTGACTACAACGGCGCACTTTGTTACATACCCATTGCGAGGAGCAATTCCGTACAGCGCGACATTAGAGCCTACTGTCCCACTTGAGATCGAAAATGCTACCACAATGGGAGGCGTATTCGTTACGGTCACAACGCCGGGTGACGTTATCACCGCGCTCGTCGTTCCGCCCAAGTTGAAGTCGATCTCATTTATTCCGTTTGTGTTTACCGGGATGCTCATTGACCGCCCTTAGTAACCAGCCAAGCCCGCGTTCGTCGCGTACCAATTTGTGTCCGCAGAGTTGTACGAAAACCTCTGAGCGGTTCGCTTGTTTGCAGTTGTGCTTATGGCTATCGCACCGAGAAGATTGGACGGGAGCGTTACCGCATGGCCGGATGCGTCCTGTACCCAAATAATCGTGATTTCCTGACCATCAATGACGCCGCTAGGGACTGTAATGGATGTCAGAGCTTGATTGACGCTAACGAAGAAACTTGAGTACAGAGTCGCATCCAAAGTGATCGTACCGGATGAAGGTGTGACCGTTTGCTTTTTGATGCCGTAGTACCCAGAGACATTCCCGGAGCTATCTTGCTGCCATGTAATGTTTGTCCCGCCAGCGGGTGCGGCGGGAGTCGTGTTACTTAGGTTAATCACTCGATGTTGCCCTTTTTACACTTCAACCAATAAACCAGCCAGTGCCGTCAGACCATACTGGGACTTTATTTGCCCCGCCACTTGTGTATGCCGTTCCGAATGTATTGGCCGTAGCATCACTAACGAACGCTCTTGCACCCACGCCCGCTGTTGCGGCTGAGACTATTGGCGTTCCGGCTGCACTATAAACAATCTTTGCTTTCGTGTAGGGTAGCTCTACCGGTCCTGCAAAAGAACTTAAACTAGTTCCTTCTGAGAATAGTTGGTAAACGGTTCCAACACCTGAAGCATTCTGCTCTTGGATGTACAAGCCACGACGCAACGTGATTGTTGAGCCGTTGGTCAGTACCGGAGTGTTAACGTTTATACCGTTTGCTTCGTCGATGGTCCCTGCGTTCGTCTCAAAATATACATCTACGTTCGTGGCATTTGCCATTCCCCCGACACTGTTGTTGTAAATGTCGAATTGGGCGTTCGTCGCATTGTCTATTCTGCCTGTGCCATTATTGGCGACTGCCGCTCCCATCCCAAAAGCCGTCTGGACTTCTCCAGATGATGTATTTGTAATACCGCAGTCAAAGGCGAACATCGTTGGCAATGCCGATGCGCCCGTCCCTGTACCGCTGTAATTTGCGTTTGCCTGAAACGCCGCTCCGCCCTGCGTCCAGTTGTTCCCGTTCATATCCATTTGAATCTTAATGGCGGTAGGAAAAGCGGTCTGAGAGGCAGATGGATCGAGTGTCAATCCTACAAATAATCCATTCTCGGTCGATGAATTATTATTGGTTTCAGTAACGACAACAATTGAGGCGGAAGGGCTTCCATCTCCAGTCGGCACACTGTCAATGGTCGATCCCGCGCCAAATGCAAAGTGTGTACCGTTGGTTGTGCCACCTGATGCACCGGCAAAACTAGCAGCATTGTTAAACTGAATTTCTGAAGTCGATCCACCGGGATTACCGCTACCAACAGACACGACTTCCCAGCCATTACCGGCTGATATGTACAACTCTTTGTTCACAACGTCTACACCGAACGATGGACTCTGATGTGAACCCGGAGCGGCGACATCCTGTACTGTCGGATCGCCTTGGAATACCTTATCGAACGCCAATTTCTTTTCTCCTATTATACAACGCGTGTCAAGCGCCGTTGACCTTAACCATCTTCGGAACGTTAACGGTGATTAGGTAGTCATCGCTCACCGTCACATTGTTGACTTGAATCGCCGCACGGATTGTCGGTTCCCACATATTCGTATTCGGGTTGAACTCAATAACCTCGCCGCCGATGAGAACGACGTTATCAACTGTCTTCCCACGAATGCCTACAACGGTCGCGTTCTGATTGCCAGCTTGAGACTGTACGTCGCCTTGTAACGGGTATAGGCCGCCCGGAAAGATTTCGCGGTTCATTAGCTCTCCAGTCCGACGTATTGAATCGTCAAGGTCACCGCGTCGCTTGTCGCATCCAGATTCGTAATCGTCACGTAGACTGTCCCAACTTGCGGGGTGTCTGCGTTGGCGCCGATTCGGTTCTGAAAGCTCCACTGATACGGGACCGTATCAAGGGCCACATCGCAGATAATGTTCTGCGCGGTCCCGGCTCCGGGCGGAGCGTCTAACGCGCGTGACAAATCTTGTGTCTGTGCGAGTGCTGTGCCGTAGAGTTGAACCCTACACGGACTGCCGACCGCAATTGAGAGAAGTTGGAAACTCTTCGGCATCGTGAAAGAGCCGACGAATTTGTTACCGGGAAATATGACAGGCGTCTTTACGACCGCCTGTGCCGCAGTGATCGAACTGCCGCTTGAAGAACCACCGCCGCTCGATCCGCTTATGACGGTCGTATTGACAGTTGTAGTACCAGACGCCCCGACCGGCCCCAGCGACACCGGAGTAAGCAAACGCCGTTGAGGAACCTGACCCTTGACGTAGAACTGTCTCAGGGAGTCGGGTGACGCTTGCCACAATGGAGGCAATGGGCAGCGAATCATGGTATTCCTACCCGGTTCAAGACCGCCCGCCTGTTGTCCGTCGAATGTCGGCGACGGTGTGGGAGGGGCCGGACTTGGCGGGGTAGGTTGGTACCCCGTCAAGTTCTGCTTCGACACAATCGCATCAGCGATAGATGGCACGTCAATTCTCCTGTAAATAGCCGCCGAACACGGTGAGACTATTTAACTCGTTCGCGTAATTCTCAGCCGCCCACTTCACTTGAATCTGGATGTGGCGGCAAGCCGCTGCATCTTTCATCTCGTTTAGATAGAAACGCTGCGAATAGAACGAACGGCTTTCTTTCAGTCCGGGAGGATCAGGCTCCCATTTCTTCAGAATCTCGAACGGACCTTGGTAGTAAGGCAATGCCTCATCTACCAGTAGTCCGAGTGTGAGAGGGGTTCCCACTCGCACTGATTCTGTTGTAATGAACCCGATGACTGCTACCTGTCCGGGTTGCGCCAATACCACCGACCCGATAACAGCATTGGCCGAATAGTTCTGACCGTTGTCTTGGCTACTGCTCAAGTCGCGGTTCAAAATAGGTCCGGTTGCCGTTGGGCCGAGTAACAAACGATGCACGCCCGGCTGAACCTCGATACTCTGTACCGCTTTGCAGCCGCCGACAATTGTCGCAAACGGTGACCACGTATATCCCGTCTCAGGGGATGGGGTAGGTATCAATCGATACCATCCGTACTGACCGTCCGATACAAACCAGCCCTGATCTTCTCCATTGACGTACCACGTAACGTACACATCAGAGGAGTCCCATGTTTGACCGGGTTGTCCGTTGTTCAAACGGAACTGATCGCCGATGGGGAAGCCCGCGTATGTGTCGCCCGCAGACGGATCGAGAATACAGAACTGATTGTCAGTCGTAAAGAACCCGATGAGCGACCCGTTGAGATCGAGAGCGTTGTAGCTCAAGAGACCAACACCTTCCATGATCGGAATGGGACTCTGGATCGGATTCGATGCCGTGCCCTGCCCTTGGATCGCGTACACATCCGAAACCGTGAACACAATCGCGCCGACCGCAGTCGGAACAATTCGTTTCACGAGCGACGGGAAGTTAGCGAAGTTCAACGGCGGAGTTCCGTTGATTCCGTTACCTACCGGCGTATCGGGACCGGCTGTCCAGTACACGGTGTTACCGATGCTGTAGAAAATGCGGTTCAAGTGAAACGCGAGATTCATAGCGCCGGAAGCCGGAGGGGTGTTCTCCCCGGCGACAGCACCTTGGATCAGATTGTTCAGACCTGTATCCGGTGTGCTGTCTGTATAGCCGTTCACAATGTACTCCGCAAGCGGTACCGTGTACGTTGTGTACTTACCCGGTATCAGGAACGGAGTTGACTGACCGTCCGTTGTGCGGAAGATCGCAACGTAGTCACTTTGCGGATCGATCTTGTCAAGACTCGGTAACCCGGCGCCGGGCGCCAAGGTCACTCCGGCAACGCCGATAAAGTTCCCGGTCGCTGCGGATAGAGTCGTGCAATTCGACACTGTGTTGTCGAGCGTGTTTACAAGTGCTACCGCGTATTTCCAGCCACCGTTAAATGTACTGACCGTTCCAGTCGGCGGACTCGTTGCCGCACCGTCATTGATCCAGATGAGATTTGGATTGTCCAACGTGAGTTGGTTCAATCCCGTCTGGAATGTCGGGGCAGTCGTGCCCGTCACACCTGACCTGTACGGCGTTTCTTTGTTGCCGTTCGGATCGGTGATAGACGAGTTAGCAAGTGTGAAGTTTGTACCGCCTGTCCAAACGAAGTCCGTGACCGGTCCGATATTCCACCATGTCAACTGACCGTTGGTCTCAGTCACGCTGGGATATTTCGGAGCGTAAGACGTGCTCCAAGACGGCCACACCGGGACATTCGTACCGCTCTCGGGGACACCGTTCGCAAGAGGAAAACCATTGCAGAGTACGTTTAGAACCTGACCTGAGTGGTACCAGTAATCAATGTCAAGCTCAATCGGATACACACCCGCAGTGGGGAAGTTCACCGTAAACGTATCGATGTTGGTCCCGCTAAGGTTCGTTCCGCCAAAGACGGGATAACCTTGTGCCGGAGTAATTGTCTGTCCGCTGGGATTGTTGTTCGGTCCACTGACTAGCGTGGCCCCGTTTCCAATTCCCCAAATCATACCGTCATGATGAGTGATCGTGAAGGTATACTGCCCGGCAACCGGTACGTTAAGGGACGACAGGATGATGAGCTGATAGTCCTGATGAAAGGACGGGAACGGATTCGTAGTAGAAACCGTCTCGCCCGCACCGTTCGTTACAACCCAGTTCAACGAAGAGCCTGAACTCAACGGAGTGCCGGTATAGCTCAAGCTATTCAATGTCGTCGCCGACGCGAGCGCCGAGCCGGTGCTTGTGGGGTTCGTAAGAATCACTCGTCCGACCGGACCCGAAGTCGGGGCCGAGTACAGATAAGCACTTACATTACCCTGAAGCGTTGGCTGCGATTGAGGCGCCAACTGAAACAGACAGTTCGTTCCGTAAGCATTTCCTATGACGAACTGACTCTGCGTTACCGCCGTGCCGTTTGCTGTCTCTGCAACGCCTGACGCGTTCTGAAGCGTGACGGTCGTCGATGACGACGCAGTGCAAAGGAATGTTCCGTTGTTCGCAGAGTGCGTGAATCCAGTTACAACGAAGAGCTTCCCGGCATAAGCGTTCAGTGCTCCGCCAGTGACACTGCCCGTGTATACCGTTGTGCCCGCGCTCGCATTGGCAACCGAAGTCAGGGCCAAAGTCGCGCCGGGGACGTAGTTCGTGTGTGACGACCAATTCAATGAGGCCGCCGTCTGGATCATTCTCCAAACGACCGTGCCGTCTGTCGTTGTAGTACCGACACTCGTTGCCCACGTAGGCGCTGATGTGCCGCTCTTCCCTGCTGTGACAACCTGTTGGAGGTTTCCGTTCGCGTCGATTATGACGCCAGCATAAGAGAAATAAGTACCCGATCTCCACGATACCGCCGATTGGCCGATAGTCGGGGTAATCGCCGTCGTCGGCATGGCGATTCCCCAATTCATAACCGGGTTACCGCGATTCGTCCATTGAACTGTACCGTCAATGGTCGTGCCGCCTTGGTAGTTGTTCCCGCTCGCCGGGACAACAGTGCTCCATGTCGGAACGACTCCACCGGAAATAGGTGTTGACGTTAGTGTCAGCTCAGCGGCCTGAACGTTGCTCTCAGCGGTAGGGCCGTAGTCACCTGTCGTAAACGTTGCGGTGAAGGTGCTGCCGGAAACGGACACTACAGTGACGGTCTGATTCTCCAATACAGTCGCGGCCATGCTCGCCGGGAATTGAATCACGCATCCCGTACTGAGTACGTTCGTCAATGCCGTACTCGCCGTGACCGTCAAAACATTACTCGTGACCTGAGTCTGAGTAACAGTGATGACGGTACCGGTAAGCTGCTGAATGTTGCCGTTTGGGTCTATCAGAAATGTCGAAAAGAACGAAGACACCGGTCCGTTCCAAACGGTGTTTCCCGTCCAATTGACGAGCGTCTGAAGCCACTTTTTATTACTGACTCCATCTCCCCAGTACAAAGAGTTCCCTACCGATTGCATGTAGCTCTGCCCGGCGCCCGTGGTCTTTGTCCAGAGGAGTGTCTTAGTTCCTTGGTAAAGCGAGTAAAGGGCGGCGGCCTGATCCACCATGATCTTGATCTGTTCAACGTTCGCATCGAACATGCGGAACTCGTAGAACCGATTGACTGAGGTATAGGAGTTCGAGTCGTATACAGGATTACCGGGGCGCCGACCCAGTGTCAGTCGGTTTGTGATCTCAACGTTACTACCAGCAATGAGCGCATCGCCAGCGGCCCCGTAATACTTCTCCGTGATTCGAGTTGTAGTGGCATCACGTAACGGACTGCGATTCGTGTTCAAACCACCTGACCAGCGACCTACATAGATAGGCGCAAATTTTGTCTCGCTCTGTGGCTGAGCGCCGGATAGTCCTAAAATGTTTGGCATTCGATTCTTTTGGTCTCTTTATTTACGGAGTTCGCGTGTTACCTACATTCACCCATACGCGCGGAATGTTCGGCACGGAGTAAATAGTCATCTGAAGGTTATTCAAATCGACCTGTGCGCCGTTGGATAAGGTACCGCTGATATTCACGCCGAGAGTGTTGGTTCCGTTAACGGCATTCCACGCAAGCGGCCCGACGCCCCACGTATCGCCGTCGCCGCCGAGAGTATAACTAGATGCCCAGCTACCTACCGTGAGGTTCTTCGGCGTACCTATTGGCGTGCCATTCAAAGTAAGCTGGGCCACGAGATTCGCAGCTCCACCGCCTACTGAGTCTCCAGTAGAAAAGTTGACCTGAACTCCAGAAGTACGACTAGCTCCGGGAATGTTGATTGTGAAATGTGATGCGCTCAACGTTTGAAGTTGAGTAGCACCGACAGGAGTTCCTCCGCCCGGTAGAGAGTACACAACTGCTACGCCGAAAAACGATATATAGCTGTTGTAGAAATAAGGGGTACCGACGCCAGCGGTCGTAGACTGAATCTCAAAGCTAAAAGTTACACTCGAAAGAACTGACAGACTCGTACCGAGATTCGGACCTACCTGCAACGTACCATCCAAGGGGAATTGATAGGACAAGCTCGTCGGGTAATGTACCTTGAAACCCTGAGTGGAGCCGCCCGCTGTGGTCCCTTGTGCGACGGGATAAATAGCTTGCACTACGGCGCCGGGAGGCAAAGTCGGTATCGTGCATGACCCACTTGTTGAAACTAAAAGCGGAGCAAACGAGCATCCATCACACCCACCGCCGCCGCGAAGTGTGCTTACATAACCGCCCGGCAGAAGATTAAAGCATCCTCCAATAGCGGATTGTGGGTTGGGATCGGGACCGGGCGGTCCTGTGTAGACCACATATTGCCCGACTGGTGGCGTTACGGCTTGGAAGTTGGCCGCATAGGTGTACTTCGTTGTCGGAGTGGCGACTCCAAGGTCAAACGTGGAACTAACATCAGCGTGAGTGAAATTCGCAGAAAATGAAGTTGAACTAAGTCCAGCGGGAAGGACAGTGAGTGTCACGCCGTTCAAGTATGTACCAGTCAGAAGGCTAGAGATCACTACACTCTGACCGGCTGAAAGCGTAACTCCCTGAGGGTTCGTAGAAAAGCTGACTACATTCGAACTTATCGAGAATCCAATGATGAAAGCAACCGCTGTCGTACCTATTCCTGTACTTGTAGCCGAGCTGGAATCTGCCCAGAGTATGCCTTCACCCTGACTTGTAACTGATCCCGGACTTATCGGGCCAAACGGTATTCCCATCACTTACCCCTAATTGAGAGCGATTCCGCTCAGAAGAATACCAACGTCCGAAAGAGTGGTATCGGCAACTGACGGAGCCACAACGCTTAGCACGTCCCCTGCATTGAAGGTCACGCCTACCGACGAAAACACACCGGAAGAAGAACCGGTATTGAACGTCAGTGTGGCAACTTGCGTGCCATTTTGTTTTATTGAAAACACAGCCGCAGATGTCGCGTTCGTACCGCACGTTCCCGTGCTCGGCGATAGGTTCGCTGAGAATCGAACTGGACGTTCCAGTTTGAGCAAAAGAACTAACTCACTCGCGCTCGGAACTCCCGGAACGAACATACCGATGTCGTAAGTGACAATGGGCGTGCTCGTTGTATTGATGCTCGCCGGTACCCATGCCCCAACATCATACGGAGAAGGCGTACTGAACACTTGCTGAGCGTTCGGACCCCACACAAGCTGTCCTTGCTGGGTATAGGCGGAGACGGTGTAGAACGTGTTGACCGGACTGATTACATCATTAGGCCACACACTTTGAGCCGGAGACGTACTGATGTTCCCGTTTGAGTCGAGAGTGATCTCGATCTCCCGGCCCGCTGCGATCTCCGTGTTACCGTTGACCTGTCCGTCCTGACTGAGCTGCATCAAGAGGAACCCGTTAGCGAGCGGATTACCCTCAACGTCTTGAAATGCTCCACCCGTGAGTTGTACTTTCGATGCCATTGTTTACACCTTGCACTTAATGAACCACGTCAGGCCGCCCGTGTTGTTGTACTCCCCGGAGAAGATGGTCACGGAGTTGTACTGTGCGGCCAATACATAAGTTGATGCGCCGTCAATTGTGTCTCCGTGTCCGGCATTTGGAGTTATGGTCACAGCGTTAGCCGATGCGTCCATCTTCTTGAAAGTGAACTCAAAGCCGGTACCGGCACCCGCCGACCCCAAACTGGGAAGATTGACCGTGATCGCGCCGGAGGTTGCATCGAACACGATCATGTTGTTGAAGGTAAACGCTACGTTATAAGTGGCTGAAGTAACGCGAGTGCATAGGTATTCAATTGTCCCGGAGAACTGAACCTGACCTGCGTTAATACCAACAAAGGTGGCGTTGACGAACAAATCTCCGGTCGCGTTTTCAAAACTGATGTTGTACGAAAAGTTCTGGAGGTTGACGTTCCAACTTCCACTAGCTCCGTTCGCATTCTCATTTATAGTGTCCGCATTGAACTCTATATCGCCGTTAGCCGACCTATGCGGCCCTAACTCAAAGCTCTGACCGCTAGGGATCGTTACAGTTTGGCTGCCTGTCGGACTCAGTAAAACGAATCCGCCCGTTTGCCATGTCGTTCCGTCAAAGTACACGAATTGCCCGAGGTCAACGGCCCAGAGTACCCACCCAGCCTTAGGGACATAGAAGTCCCAATTTGGAGCCAGTGTATCGTTGCCCGCATCCGTTACTTGAGTTGACCAGACGGCAATCTGATTGTCCTTGCCCGTCCACGCTCCTGTTAGGCTACCGCCGATCAGTAAGTACGAATCGCCGTTGCTCGGACTTGCGGGAGGGTCAGTTACGGACGTGCTCGTCACTCCACTCTGGACTAAAGCATCGACGCCACGTAAGAACGGACGAAGCTGATCGTAATACGCCTCGCCAATCGCGGCATTGTTGAGAAGGCCCAATTTAGGGCCGTAAGATATTGCGGCTGTACCCACTAATTAACTCCCAAATGAATCGCCAAACGCTATTCCGAAACCGGATATTTGTTGATAAACAATTACCTTCAGCGGACCGAGAACAAGCTCGCCGTCCGACGTAAATCCGCGAAGGATGTAGTACGAATCGGACGGGGATAACTGACTGTTAGGCCAAACTTGAGGTACAGATACCAGTGCGCCGTTAGCGTCAAGCGTTCCCCGTAACGTCATACCCTGACATAACGACCCGCTCGGGGATTTGACATCCTCATTGAGTTCGAGAAGGATGTACCCGTTACTAAGTACATTGCCGGATGGGTCCGTGAAGGTGGTATATGGAAAGGCTTGACGGGCCATTTATAGTCCTCGTGCTTGGTATCCCTGCTGCATCTTGTTTGAATCAGAGATAGGCTGGCCGGTGTTCTGCTGCCAACCTTGAAGGAAGATATTCCTCTTTGTCTCGTCCATCCCTTCGGCGGTACCTAAGAGCTGTGAAACAAACTTCTGATTTGCGACAGCGTAACGGGGATCGTCGGCGAAGAGCCACATCAAACTAAGGAATCCCCAGTTGTAGATGCGTGCGTACTCATCCGGGATCGGCGCCCATGTCTGATTGACGCTCGTGAACTGAGCGGGCTTCTGCTGCAAAGTGATCGCGACCGGGTATGCTTTATCCGGTACCGGCATTAGCCGGAAAGTGATGTTACCGTTTCCGTCATCGCCCTGAGCCGAAACGAAGCGCGGTCTTGCTTGAGAAGAATCCAGAGCAAGGTCAAGCTCGTTCGTCATCTCGAACCACTTCGCTGTACCATTCACCGTATCCTGTACGGAAGCGTTCTCAACGAAACCCATACTGTAGGTCTGTGAGGTTGTCGTTCCGATGAGACCGATATTCGTCCAAACGGCACTGCCGTCTACCGTTGTCTGCCCTGTCGTTGCGTTCCAAGTCGGGGCCGAAGCGCCGGTAGGTCCGGCTGTAGTCACCTTCTGACAGTTGCCGTTGTTATCGACAAGCACCCAGCCGAGTTTGACAGCGGTCGTGGCGGCCCAGTTGAAGATTGTGTAATCCTGCTGACCCGGTACCGTAATGAACCCTGTCACAACGCGATTCCAGCGCCATGCGAACGGCGGTCCAAGGATGGTCTGCATCACCGTGTTCGCGCTCGTCATCGCGGGTTCGAGAAAGTTGCCGATAGCAGAACGACGCCCGAAGTTGAGTTTCTTTGCCCACTCCATTGTGCGGAGTAGTGTATTTGCGGAAGATGATGCCATTTAATTCCTTAGTTCGAGTTCCATGCGCCGAAGGGGTAGGCCGGATTGATCGGATTCATATTGACTCCGGTGTCCATGATCGAAGTACCCGGATAGAAACCCACATCATCCATCTCGCGATCCGATTGACGAACCGCTTTATCAAGTGCCTCAAGGAAGAGCTGACGCTCTAACTGATACTTCGCGCGAATCTTCTGATCGGGATTACGTCTGTAGCACTCAGCGAAGAACCCTTGCTTGAAGTGCGTTACAAAGTCGTCCGGGATCGGTTCAAGCGTTTGACCCAGCGCGGAGAATCTCGGCGCCCTCATTTGCGCTACAGGTTGAATTAGCCATACGACGCCCGTTTGCGGCGGGATCGGGTTGAGCCTGAATCCCTGACCTGACGGGTTGATCGCGGTCCATACGCAAGTACCATCCGTAACGGTAGTGGCAACCTGATTCGGATTCTGAAGTGTGGGGTACACCGGAGTTGTCGGCCATGTAGGTTGCGTATTACCGCAAGTACCGTATGTCGTCAGTGCCCAGAGGTTACCGTTCGGATCGGTGATGCAAGTTGTGGCATTGATCGGCTGATTAGCGATTCCAATTGGATTCGTATAGATCACTCCGGGACCGGGATTCTGTATCCCGCTCGGATTGGCACCTATTGAACCGACATCCCCGGACGGGTTGCCCGCAGTGGGACCGAGTGGCACCGCGCCCCATGTGCCGGTCTGCAAAAGACTGTTAGGAATCCAGCAAATCTTTCCGGGATACCCGGTCTGATCGTAGGTAACCTCAAGGTCTTTCTTGACCTCAAGCTGTTGCTTCTGTTTCGGGATCGATGTTTGATTGATGTTGACGGCCCAGCAACTTTCGAGCCATCCAATGTTGATGACACCGGGGACAAAATAGTCCTGCTGATAGCTGATCGTTGCGAACGGCTTGACATTAAATCGATTCCACTTCCAGTTGTAGGGCTGCCCAGCGGGACCGCCGTTAATCATCGCTTGCATGACATCGTTCGCAATCGAGATCGCCGGGGCGTCTGAAAAGCCACCTGTGGCAAGGGCCGGTGATACGTCTCCTAATGACGAAGCGTCATCTACAATCTGCTGAAGTGTGGTATTTGAATTTGGCACTCGATTGTTTCCTTACTGCAAGAACAAGGTTCGCTCGCTTGTACGGCGCCGAACCAAACCATCAAATCTCTTACCGCCCGCGTAAACCCATTGCATGAATTGATCGGCAGCGGCGGCAAGGTCTCCGTTGTTAACGTCCTTCAAGAGTGTTGACTGAAGGAAGTTCGCCCGGCCAACGTTGAACGTGAAATCGACAAGGGCATCAAATTGAGCTTGGTCGATTGGGTAGGTGACGGCGTGCTGAACGCACGCGACGGCGGAAGCGATGTCCGCCAAAAGTAATGTCTCGGCTTGCGCCTGAGTGATGGTCATCCCCGGTACAACATCATGCCCGGTGTGACCGTAACCTATTGTCCAAATTCCTCTCACATCTTGGTAGGCTGTGAGGCGTAAGCCCTCAAAGCTCTCTGTGAGCTTGAGGCCGTTTGCGTCGTATTGCATTCATCATCCTTGGCGCAAACACGAAAAACCGGCCTTGAGTTGAGTCAAGGCCGGTAGTGAATCGTTATCGCAATGTTGAGTCTTTGGTCACTTCGCGGAAGTATGCGCCGTTATCCGAGAAGCGGAACAGATAAGACGAGGACGGAGAGTTCTTCGTCGGGAAGTTCTTCGCCTGTTCGTAATCGTTAAGAGCTTTGACGTATTCCTCGACCGACTTGTAATGATCCTGAACGGCAGGTTTCCAAGTCTTACCGCAACGTTGGCAGCGAATCCACATATCGCCGTTCAACATCGTGTGTTTGATTACCGCGTAGTCAAGCGAATCGCCCTGACCGCCGATCACGCCAGCCGCGCCGTTGCCGCCCTTACGGTGGTTACAACGCTTCTGAACTGCCTTGTCCTGTTCGGCAAGGGCCTTCAGAGTGGTACCGTTTGTGATGCTCGTCTGTCGGACCAACTCGCGGCGATTCTGACGCTCTGCAAGTCGTTCCTGAATGTCTTCGAGGTTCGCTTTCTTTTCGGCAACCTCAAGCCGGAGGCGCTCAAGCTCAAGTGCTTTTGCTTCCTCTTCCTCTTCCATCGCCGCGATTTTATTCTTCGCGGGCTTTGCGGGCGCCTGATTGTCTACGCCCTCAGCCGTTTCCGGCTTCTGAATCTTCTCGTCCAAAATTCCTCCCTATCGGATTTCTAAGCTGTTGCCGTTGTTACGGAACGCTTGCAACAAACTGTTGTACCGGTGAAATGCGTCTGTCTGTTTCGGATGTCCGAACATCTTGTTCGCTTCGCGCTCGCTGACAATCCCTTTGAGAAGTAATTGCAGCAAACAGGTTCTCCATCCACGCCGACGCTCGTTCACCGGAATACCGTGCTCATCGAATCGCATGATCGAAAGCTCCGGCATAAAGCCAAGCTGTACCCAACAAGCGGTCTCAAGTCCTCGACCTTCTCGAAGGACGACCAGAGTTGCTTTATCAGGGTGTGGATGGTCACGATACCAACACTCGACGTTCATCTTGCGAAGGATCGTGATGAATTGAGCGTGCGTTAGCACTTGCCCGATTCGTTGTTCAAGGTCTGCGTACTCTTCCGGCGTCAGCCAACGATACTCTTTCGAGATTTCGTCGTTAATTTCTCGCTGACGGTGAAGTTCCTCTTTTGCTTCATTTGTGGACTCGGTTTGATCGTACCGACGCTCGGCGTATTCGGCTACAGCCGCCGCCAGTTCGGAAGACATCTTTGTTTCCATCTCGGCGCCGTAGGATTCCCACGGGGCCTTTTCGCTCAAACGAGTTCCTTGACCTGTAACTGATTCCAAGCTCTCCCCTTGGTAGATAACGTGTCTCCCGTTCAATGAAGTCCATGACACTCATTGAGGGGAGTGCAAGCATACGGACTGGCCGGTCACATAGCTCACAAAATGCCAAACCACGTTGGCCGGATATGAGTAATCCACTCTCACCGGTAACTCAGTTTGGCGCAAACTCAATTTCCTTCTGCTGATGTGCTCTTGGTAGGCCCTTGGGCCATCTCGCGATACACCTTCAATGCGCGTATGGAGACATCGACTATTTCGTCATAATCCTCTGGGCCACAGGGAGGCTGGAACCCACCTTCTTCCCAGAGTCTCCGAAGAGACAACTCAGCGGCAGGACTGGTTTCACAAAGGGCAGCAAAGAGCGTATCGGAACGCTCCCCTTCCCTTCGTACTCGCTTTCTCAGCGAACTTACGATGCGGCGTAGTGTCCGGTTTTGCCGACGCACTACGCTCTGCATCTCAATTGGTTCTGAACAACTCTCGCAAAGCATTCGGCGCTCCTCTTTCGCACAAATGTCCTAGAGGTTACAGACCTACAAAGACGTTGATTTCCTTGTAGATTTTCTCCACTGGTAGGCCGTTCATCGGGTTACCCGAGCTGGAGATATTTCCCAGAGTGTTGTTAAACACCGGGTAAGATACCTCAATCACGGTGTTGCCAACCGCCACACCGGTAATGACACCGGTAGCGGAAACGGTCGCAACGCTGGGATTCTGCGACCAGAAGGTCAGTGCGGCTGCACCTTCAAGGGTTGCGGTACCCGCGTGCGTCTCGGAGACACCCGCAGCGTTGTCCACAGTCAGGGTCGTAGTGCTCGATGCCGTGACAATGAACGTACCGTTGTTCGCGCCAGTCGTGAAACCGGCGATTACAACTTCTCTGCCAACGAGAGCATTGCTCCCGCCGCCCGTGATGGTACCGGTGTACTGGGTCGTGCTACCACTTGCGTTAGCAGCCGCGCTCAATACAAGAGCAGTTCCGGGGTCCGCGTTACCAGCGGAATCCTCAACCGAAGCGTTGATCTGATGAGTGGCAGTGCCACCCAGCGACAACGACAGTGAGGTTGAATCGACGGCGATCTTTGTTGCCGTCCCAACTCCGTCAGTCTGAGCAGGATAAGTCATTCTTTGTTTTCCTCAGTTTTGCTAATCGAACAAAAGAGGCGCACCGGGTATCTAATCCAGTGCGCCTCGATTGCTTAGCTGATCGCGGAAGCCGCGTCGATCTCACGGATGCGGACCGTGGTGTCCGGGCCGAGCGAAGTCGTGAAGTGTACACGATAGCTCGTCCATCCGGGGATCAAGCCCTCGGGATCGGCAACAGTCGGCTCGGCGTTCTGCACGATGTTGCAATTGATGTTCTGCCAATCACCGTCGCCGTACTCGGTGTCGCCCTGAGCACCCAGCTTAATGCTGAAGATGCCGTCGCGCCCGAAGATATAAGTACGCAGTGCCGTGAGGCCCGAGATGCTCTTATAGTTCGAGGTTGCCGTCACCTGATTGGTCTGGAAGAAGTGAACGCCGGAACCCGGAAGTTCGATCATCTCCGTCAAATCAACCGAGATCAAGTCTTCCATCTTGGCCTGACCCACAGGGGTGTGCTTCAGGATGTCGATGGGCGAGTTGTTGGTCGTGTCAGCCAACACGTCGCCAAGGGCGAACGGGTGGATCACACCGCAGAATGCCTTTGACGCCTCGTCGAACGGACGAACCGAACGACCGGCAAGGCTCTGGACCGAGTTACGAATCTGATTCAAGCTCAGAGTCGTGAAGGTAGTCAGCGAAGACGCCGGGAGCTGGGTGAGCACGCTCGCGTCAACGGAGTTGGCGCCGTCAGCGGTTGCACGCACCAGACCGCTCAGGGTTTCGCCCAGACGGTACGACATTTCGCGAGCAACGTTCTCGACGGTGTTGTCAATGGCGGTCGCCAGAGACAGAGACGAGAAGTTTGCATAGTCGGCATATTCACCGATGGTCGCGGTCGTGTTCAGCACGCTAACCTGAATCGAGTTGCCGACCGTACCTTCCGTGGTCTGGGACTGGTTACCCGCCAACGGAACATACATGAACATCTCGTACTGGTTACCGGAGTTCTTCGGGAGATCAAGACGCTCAGAGCACGCTACGAAGGGAGTCTGTGCCTTGAGGTTTTCGCGGAACTTCTTGTCGTAGAACTTCACAGTAGACTGCGGAAGCTGCGACTGTCCGTTACCGGCAGGAGTATAACTCATTTGTTGTAATTCCTAACTACAGCTAGTACGTCTATCCATTCCCTCCTCCCAGATAAGGAACATTGACGCTACCGCCCTCTATGTGACACAGCTCCACGCAACGGTAATCCGACCGTTACGAGTAACTGACCGGTCAGGGACTCAGACCGGTGTTAACCTCGCACATGACTAGGGGATGCTGTACAGTAATCCGACTGCCAACACATCCAGAACTTAAAAGGCCGAACTCTCCGGCTGTCACACCACTCGGTAGGTGTCACCATTTTCGTTTAGCGACTCTTCGCGCGTCTGCGCTCAGCCGCTTCCTTTTCGAGTGCCTGTTCTTTCTTCGCGAAGTTCGGATCAGACATCAGGCGCCGTTTGTACTCGTCGGCGGGCATCGCGTTGATCGCGGCCAAACCGGTGTACTTGCGCTTCTGTCCATTCACTTCGACAATGTAGGTAATCTCGTCAGGATTGACCGCCGAACGTACCGGACCAATCTCTTCGGAGTTGTTCCGATTCAAACCGGTCGGGATACGTGGTACCGATACAGGCTCTTCTACAGGAGCGACTGCAACTGGAACCTCTACGACCGGCTCGGGAGCGGGTTCGTCCACTTGGACAGGCTCCGGTACCGGCTCAACGACCGGCTCGGGTTCAGGTTCTACATTCGAGTAGGTGAGCACCAGAACGGGCGGATCGATATTCTTGAGAGCCTCGTAAGCTCTCTGGAAGTTCTGCCTCGTAGGAGCAAGGTTCTTGCGGAGCATCCAACCGGTGATCGCGTCAGAGTTCTCTTTACAGACGACGTAATCGGAATTGGCTGCCTTGAACGCTTCCACTTCGATGCGAGCACGCTCATTGATACGATCCTGCTGCAACTCTGCAATCGTATCCGTCAAGACCTTGGGCTTCGCGCCCATCTTGGCCTCGAATAGAGTATCTGTCGCTTCGTCAAAACGCTCGGGATCGAGAATATCGCGAGAGAGTTGAATACGTTCCTCTGCCGAGAGGGTACGCGGCTTGAAATCTACCGGCTCTTCAAATCGCTGAGCCTCATCGGGAACTTGCTCGTCATCAAGGATGCCGAGACGATTCTTTCGTGTCGCTTCCCGGAGCTTTCGGACCAAAAGCGTATTCTGTTCAGTCAGCTTTCCGGCAAGCTCTTCAGGCGTCGTGTACTTGATTACCTGCTTACCGCCGATAGGCCGTCCTGATTCGTCCGTGGGCTGATACTCGTAACGCAATTCGACAGGCGCAACCGGCGCCGGGACTTCAACTACAACCTGTTCCGGGGTTTCAATTGCGGGTGTATCCGCGCCCGGCTGAAGCTCAATTGCTTCAACGCTCATTCATCCTCCTCGATGATTTCAAACTCATTTGACAAATCGTCGTCCAAATCGCTTTGAGTGCTCGCTGGGGCGCCCAAATCGATTGTGCCTTCTGTCACGTCAACCGGATCGCCGACCTTCGCTACTGCTGCCCTGAACGCCTCAACCTCGAAGTTGATGCGGTTCATAAAGGCTGTGTAGACCTGTGCGGCTGCCTTCGCAAGACGGTGATTTGCGACAATCGCTGCCTCGTTCTCTACCCCAGTGTTGATGAGTCCAACAATGAACTTGTCAACTTCGGAGCGAATGAGACGGTGAATGATCGGAAAACCGTTCGTGGCTACCGCGTGCGCGACTAAAGCGCGTTCGGTGTGATCCAGAACTACTTCCGGCTCAAAACTTTTATGTGTTTCCACTTCTCCCCCAAGTGGCTCAAAGGTATCCGCCTCTCCATCGAGACGGATACCTCAAGATTGCTAAACGACCTCAGGCATAGAACCTTGGAGTCCCGTGAGACTCGGTACGCCCTCTGCGGCTTCGCTTTGCCCGTTTTGGCGGAATGCGTTGACCACAAGATCGCGTTTGATTCGGTTATCAGCGGATTGCTGATCCAGTGCGGATTTCTGCTGGAACTTCTGCTGATTAGTCTGAGCTGTGATGGCGGCCTTCGACTGAGCTTGAGCGGCTTGTGACTTTGCTTGCCGGTCTTGCTTCATCTGATCCGTCATCGGCTTGATGATGTCGTTCTTGTCTTTCCACTCTGACGCTTCGATCCACATAGCGACGATGACTTTCCAGTCGATGTACTCGCCGTTGATGTCCGCAAGCTGATCGACAATTTGCGGGTTCTCAAGAATCTGAGTCAACAGCGTCATTGACTGAGCCATTGTTCGCTTGGCGGCAAGTGCCGCGCCCGCAAGAACCTCATACGAGATACGCGCGTCGTGGTATGCCTGAAGATCAAGCTCGTAATCCTTGCCCATCTCGTCGCCGAGGATGGCAAAGATTTCCGCATCAGAAATGTAGGACATTACCAGCTCATCCAAGATGTACAGGAATGGGCTGAATACTTGTTCGATGAAGTTGTCAAGCGGACCGTCAAGACGCGTCGCGCTGGCGGCCCCAAGTTGGGCAGCTCCGCCCGCTGTACGACCCATCGAAGTTCGCGGCCCGGCTGTCGAGCCTTGCACAAGTGCTTGGTCGGCGCCGGAGCTACTCTCTGTTGCCTTCTCGGACTCCGCGAGTGCGTTCCACACTTCGCCGGGAATCTTCGGAATGTCGAGCAACTTGTATGCTTTGTCAACCTCTCCGTCAACCGTGAGAATCTTACCGAGACCGGTACGGATCATCTGCGTCGGTGCGTTTGTGTCACGCTTACGCAGGTAAACCGGGTTCACACCGAATGACAAGAGTTTGAGAATTGCGTTGATAGTCCCTTGATCGACTCGTTGGTTCTGTCCAACGATCAGGCCAAGGCCCATGCCGTAAAACGCCTTCGGACGGTTCCACCAATTAGCAGAAAGGAACGGAATCTGATTGAAGGGGTTCTTACCGGAGAAGATCACATGATTACGGTCAATAACCATAATCTTGCGGCCCTTGTCCCAGTATTCCAAAACCTCCATCTTCTTAAAGAGAAGGTCCGGGGTCACTTCAATGTTCACATCTTCTGAATGGTGAACGGCGCCATTGGCGTAGGTCGTTTGATCTGTGCCGAGAATTTCAGGGCCGTCCGACTGGGTGGGAGGCATCCACCATTTCTTGAGTTCCTCTTCGCCCTTCGGGAGCTTCCAACCTTCAAGGTCGGGATGATCCGGCTTTTTCTCTCTCAGCTCTTCAAGTGACTTGCGAATCCTGTCGAGTTGGTAGAAGTCCATGTAGCGGACATCCACAACGAAATCAGCATGTCGAATATCTCCGACATTGCACTTCGGATCGACCAGAACCTTGTCGAGAGGTCTGCTTTCAAAGAACGGACGCGGTACGAAACGAACCGATTTCTTAATGTTAGGTATCTCGTCCTTCGGAATCTGTACCGTGTCCTGTGCGTCAACCGGCCCGGACCGCAGGGTCGAGACCGTCGCTTCGCGTTTCTTTGTAACAACCTCTTGAAAATCGATACCCCACTTCCAAATGCCCGTACCAAATACGGCCATCTGTTCGAGGCCCCACTTTGTCTCTGTTTTGAACTTGCAGGAATCCAGCAAGTACGAGAAGACGGTCGTCTTTGCGTCAACGACTTTCTGACTCGTTCCGGGACGTGGGCGCAGAACCATCGGGGGATCGGCGTAGAACAAACCTTTGTAGAGTTGCGGTACAACCGCATTCGCTACCTTGGCAACCGTGAACCGCTGAACATTTGGTTCGAGGATGTATGTGTTCTCGTAAACCGACAACGGACGCGGCGATTGATACAAAAGATCAGCGTCGCGCCAAAGAAGGTTCCACTGTTTGTTTGAAATGTATGACTCGGACTTCCGAGCGGCACCAACGACCAGAGCGAGATCGGCACTGGCGGTCTTTAACTGTCCGCCCTTTCCGTAGTCCTCAGGCGTAAGGGACCGGCTCTGACTGCCGTCCGTCTCTGGAAGTGACATCTACTCTCCTACATCAAATCCGCAAACGGATCGATGAAACCTTGCCCGTCCGTGTTCCCGGCTTGCTCAATCTGGAAGGCGGTAACCGGATTGTCGTCCGACTGACCGGCCTTGTTCAGATACGCGTATTTGCCGATGCAGTGGACAAGATCGTGAATCTCGGCAGCCTGTTGGTTTGTTGCGTACTGCGTATTCACGTAATTGATCTTGCTGTCCATGTCGGCATAGGCGCCGAATTGATCGGCGAGCAACGACAACGCAGAGACAATATCGTCGTGCGCGTCATCACTTGTACCGGTGAACTGTTCCAGCTCCGAGTAAATCTCCTCAAGTCCCTCACAGGCGTTTGAGAAGTACATTCGCTCATCACCGAGCAAGCGAAGCACGGGCTTCGCCTTCATCTGTTTCGCTTTGGCCTTTGTTCCGAGGCCGAGGGACACATACTCAACGGGGATCGCGATTTGGAGCTTGTCCATTTCGCGCCGGAGTTCGCGGCCCATCCACTTCACACCTACCGAGTCTTCGATTGCGATCTTTTTAGGCTTCCACTTACGCCCTGTCGCTGCGATGACTGCCGGTAGTTCGTATTCGTTGTATCTCCCACGAGTCATGTTCACGATGTAGAACCGCCCGCCGTAGATCAGCGCGGTCATAATCACCGTGTAGTCTGCCCAAGACTTTGTAGAGTACGCCGTATCGACCGTCGTAACTACGATGCCTTGTGCCGGTAACTGGTTATGGGGGATCGTCCGCCGCGTGAGAAGCTCGCGCGGGAACTTGATCTTGTTTATCTGACGCGGGTTGTTCAGGTACTTGATTGCGAACCCGTCTTGGTCTTTCTTACGTTCCTTCGCAAGGAACTCGTAAGACAACCTTTCCGGGAACCACAACTCGTAGTCAGTCTTTACCGCCTCAGCCTCAATCTTTCCGGCTTCAGCGGCTTTGTCGTTCAACCAAAGTGCGGCCCGCAGGTAGACGTTGACATAAACGGAGCTATTGAAACGACCGCTATCGACGGAGCCTTTGATATTTTCCTGTAGGCCCTCTTCTTCAGCAAACGTCTCTTCCTGCTTAATCGTCTTACCGTAGTAGTCCTTCTCGTCGTACCACGTACCGATGACATCCATAAAGCCATACGGGTGAAGCATGGCCCGGTTGACGCTAATTTGTTTGTTCGTCTTTTCCAGACGATCTACCGTCAAGCTGTTCTCGTTCGTTACAACGTCGTCCAGCTTCAGCACTCCAAAGTGCATACCGGACAAAGCCTGTTCGATAGATGCCGCGCGGATTGTCGGTTCCTTCTCGTCACCGCCCGCTGGCGTTTGAAATTCGGTTTGCTTCCCGTCGCCGGGCGCCGTGCAATGCTCGGGAAAGAGCACTTGGAACAAACTATCACTCCACTCGCCCGTTTCCTTGTCCATCATCTTTCTAGGACCGTGACCGCTCTTTCCGGTCTTCGGATCGGGAATGCCGTTCTCTTCAAGTGTGAAGTGTTGCTTGATTTCGCCTACAAAGTCTGTGGCGAGCTGCAAAGTTCCAGTAAGAATCAGAATGGTGATTGCAGGGAATGAAATGATCCACTGGACGCAATCCGCCATGTCGATTGAAGACTTGAACCCACCGCGCGGTACCAGAAGCATTCGATCCTTGAGATCGGTGTACTGGTTTGCAAACTTCTCGAACGTCGCGAATGTGGGATTCTTCTGCACAAAGAACTTGTTGCAAATGTCTTCGTGTGTCTTGACGGTGACTTGACTGTACTTCTCTAGCAGGTTGCACAGAAAGAACAGATTTGTCTGAGCAAGGAAACGGAAGATTAGAAGCTCCGTGCCCGTGACTTCGTTGAGAGTCTCTCCGGCAGCCGTCAGAGCGTTGATCCAACTCTTCTGTACCTTCTCTTGCTGTGCGCTAGACAATCGCTGGAAGCTCTTTTGTGCCATCTCAAGTAGTGCGTCTTCTGAGATGTCCCTGAACTGATAGTTCGGGTGCTCGCGTGCTTCCTGTGCGAGTTGCCGTAACCGGCTAAGAACCATACCTCTCCGTTATGGGCGCCGTTGTTTACTTTTTGTGCCAGCCTTCCATCGTGTGAGCGAGATTTGCCATCTCGCGAACATGAGGGTTCTTGCTGTTACGCGCCTCGTTGAGCTTTTCCTTCGGGATCGTCTCACCCTCAGGAATGTGTAACGCGCGATGTAGGCCGCCTTTGTGAAGGTGCATTACCACGCGATGCTTGCTCAATTGAACTGTGTCTGTGTGCCCGCTCGACTTACGTGCTCTATGCTTGTCTGCTTCCTCTTTGGTAAGCACGGCCTCCCCTTTATGCAGGATCGCCGGACCGGTCTCGGGGACGTAATCCGTACCGTTCTTGTACTTCGGAAGTAGAGATTTAGCCGCGTTCTTGAATGCTTCATTCGCGGACTTTATAGGGCTATCCTGATTTGAGTTATCCGGCTTGCTCTGAGGCGCCGGGGAAGAATCACCGACTCCCAGATAATGCTTGGCCGTATCAACGGCGTGGGACACTGCGTCGCGAGCATTCTTGAAGGTAAATGTGTCCTTCAGATCATCTGCAATCTTTTGGCCGTCGTTTGCCATTACCCCGCCATTCCTGTAGGGGCCGCACCGGGCATGGGTGACGGCTGTGCGCCCGCAGCGGGCATCTGAGCTGCGTCGGGTGTACCGGCGTCCGCTTCCTGCTCACCGGGATTAGGCGTCCCGGCATGAGTAAGCATGTGCTCGACCATCTCATCATCTCCGCGCTTTGTGTGCGTTTCCATCGGGTGATGGTCGGGGCGAGTGTGATGATGCTCGAAAATATGATCGCCGTTGTGCGACTTGCGATGCGTGATGTGGCTGATTTCTTTCTTTGGCTTCTCGTGTTCGCCGCCGAGATGCCGGGCGGCCTCGGTCATGTAGTTATGATCCATTTCCATCCTTGTTCAAGAGGTTCTCAAACGTGTCCCAGTGGCTACGTGCAAACTGTCGGACACCGAGACCCGGATCGTACTTCGGATAAAGCGTTCGGAAGACTCTCTCCGAGCTGATAAAGTTGCTCGGAAGCTCTCCGATACTCCGCAAGTACAACATCGCAGTTGTGGGACCGCGCGAATGACCGGCGTTACAGGCAATCAATACTTTGTCGCCGTGTGCCAGTTTCTTTTGAACGTACTGAAGTCCCTCTTTAACCATCGCCTCAGGGATGAGGTTAGGATCATCAGGGTCAATCATGTTGAGCGCCATACGATTGCGCTTCATTGCGGCGAGATACTCTGGGCTGTCCTTAGGAGCGCCGGGCGTTGTGTACCCTAACGAGTCGCGATGACCTCCCGGTCCCTCTTTGCAGCATCGAAGCGACCGCCAGTCGCCACGATCTTTGATCTTCTCGTAATCGGCGTCATCGCCAACATACAAGTCGCCGATAATGTTTGTCATGATCCGCCTTACTTAGCGGACTGAACGGTCGGCTCAACGCTGTATTCACCATACTTCGCGATGAAATCGTCTTTCTTCATCGTTGCGTAATCGTATCTACGCTGATCGGTGTTATGCGTCGCCGGAACCGTGAACGTCTTCCGTGTGTAGAGCATTACGAAACCCCCTCCGTGATGATCTTCGGCTTGGCCGCTTCTGCGGCCCGTGCTGCTGCCTGTCGCTGTGCGTTCTCGATGAACGACTTGAGAACTACGTTCGCAAAGTCAGCCGCGAACTGATGATGAATGTCGCTCAGAAAGATCGCTACGCCTTTGTGCGTCCAGACCTTACCAAACTCTTGTGCGTCTTTTGCGCTAACCTGCATCGGCCTTCTCCCTTGGCTTCTGCCCCAGAATGTTCGCCCAAACCTCTTTGACCTTCGATGTCGCCTCAGCGTCAGACCGTGTGAGGAACTTCTCCGGGTTCGGCGGATCGTCCGGCTCAAACCAGCGGAGCTGTCTCGGATCGCCGAAGACGCTCAGAGCCAACGCTGTGTAAAGCGTCTTCTCTTCGTCTGTCTCGGCGTCAAGGATCAATGACAACTGTTCGGCGAATATGGCGAGACGCGGGACAAGCCGCACATCGCGTAAGATTCGGTTCAGGTTACTCAGATGTTGCTTTTTTCTTCGCATACACGATTTCGCAGGGCAACGCGCAATCGGGCACCCAAAAGCGGACCTTCGTCTTCCCGCCCATCACCGAGCACACACCGCAAATACGGGCGCCAATGATATACGAGGCTTTGAAGTCGTGATCCGACAGGATCGTGTCGCTGTTGACGTGAGTGTGGATGTCTCCGATGATTCGTTTCCCGCGCTCCTCCGCCTTTCGCGCTACGCGGTCAAACTCAGTTTTGTACCACGCTACCTCAATCTCAGTCTGGGTACCGTACTCCCTCGTGTATTCAAAGGAATCGATCACTGTCAGATGAGGGTTAACAACTTCTCCAATGAGATAGGCTTGAATTTCCAGCTTAGATTCGCGGGCCAGCCTCTTGAAGTAATCCAATTGGCTCTTTTTGAGCCTTACCTTGTGCATAGTCCGGCCCGCCTAATATCTACCCGGCTTTACGGGTAGGACCGCGCGATTAAGCGTCAAAGTGTCCCTCGAAAGAGATGGATCGACGACGGCGGCCTTCGTTGAAAAGTGCAAGTGGGTTGGATTCGAACCAACGACGCCCGACTCCTAATGTCGGTGCTCTGCCGGGCTGAGCTACCACCTACGTGTTGAAAATGGCTCCCCCGATAGGACTCGGACCTATAACCGCTCGGTTAACAGCCGAGTGCTCTGCCGTTGAGCTACAGAGGAGTGATTAAATCTTGTGCGAGGCGCCTTTGTTGTACTTCTCGACTCGTGCCAGCAAACGCAGGAAAGCATCGCGCAGTTCATTGAACTCAGCGCGGTTCACGTCGAACGTGTTCTCTTCGTCCAACGGATCGGCGTCAGGGTCGAGCATATCGAGTACGGGAACGCTTCCCTGTTCGACTGCGGCGTCAAGATCGGCGGCGGACGGTTGCCCGGCTGCCTCATCGCGATCCGTACCGGCGAGATTCGCATTTGTGTTCCCAGCGGTTAAAGCCGGGTTCTGATTTTCATTGACTTCGCTCATTTTCCTCCAGACGTACAAAAGCGCCACTGGTAAATTCACAGTGGCGCCATTCTTCGGAGCGGGTACGGCGCTCGCGCGTCGTAGGAGGAGGCCCGCCCCGGATTTTCAATGACTTAAATGCCTTCCCCCATCTTGTAAATCCATTATAATATACGTGTCAATAGCATTTAGGGCCATTTTATCACGTATATTATTGCATTTATTGGAGTTAAAAAAACTTTTGCTATTTTCGTTTTTCTTCAAGGCACACGAGGGCTTTCCTCCCGTCGAACTAACCCTTACCCCATTAGGGGATAACTGGTATCAAGGTAGTGTAGGTATACCCTTGATAGTTAAGGCTTTAAGGGTATAAACCCTATAGCTTAACCTAGTATTGACGTTGCCTATTGGCTGGCAGTAGCAGGAGTGCCCGTCTGAGTGGGTAATGACTTCCCCACGCGCTTTTTCACTCCCCGTTGGATGGGTGTTTTTGTTGTTCGACTTTGATTGACCGGGACGTTTCGCCCTCGAAGTAATCTCCATTGCTGGAGCTGGGGATCGTTACCCCACCGTTGCCCGGAAAAACTGCGTTTACACCGCAGAACATCCCTTACGTTGCTTCTACCGCACTGCTGTCCACTTCAAAGGCCCCGCACTTGAAGGCACGGGGCATACCCTTCTTCGTACATCCCAACAGGTGAGGGTCGAAATGCACAAGAATCCCCTTCAGCATACCAAATCATTTACGATTTGTCAAGGGGTTTTTGCCAATTTGTCAAACTTTTTTCTGATGTGCTTTTGATAGGTCGTCACAGATAGTGTTCTTCTCGCGGGGAACACAGTCGAATGTGACGAATGCGCCTGTCCGCCTGATCTCTCGCAACAGTCCATCGCACATCTCGAACGTACTGTAGTACGCTTTGTCCTTTCGCGGCTTCCAATGCTTGTTCATCACTTGGATGACAAGGTTTGAATCTCCAAACACTTGTAGCGTCGTTGGCGATCCGTCCCTGTGCTTGCAGAAGCACGCCATTCCTTCGTACAGCCCGGCGAACTCCGCGCGGTTGTTAGTCATTCCTTCCCCGGTACCGATAACGCCGTGCCCGGTCTCGATTGGTTTCTCTTCTCCGTTCTTCAGAAGGACAAAGCCATAGGCCGCCGTCCCACCCGGATTCTTCGGCCCGCAAGAGCCATCAAAGTACAGTGTGTATGTGTCCATTGTCAGATAATCGTATCACATTTTCTGACATCTTACAAGCGAAATCACTTGACATTTATTCGCAATTCATGTACAGTAGGGGAATCTACAGAGAGGGTCAGCTGCCATGATGTTCCGCGCGGGCGACCGGAGTAGTTAGCGTCACCGTTTCAGAAACCTACATTTGTCAGAACAAGCTCCTGTCAAGCTGAGCGACCTAAAGCCGCCGCTCAATGTGACTCGCATTGAGTCTCCCGATCAATTCCCCATTCTCAAAGATTACTTCGACCGCAGTAAAGGCGTCGTCGGTTGGGATATCGAAACCAACCCGATCAAGGACTACTTTTACCGCCGCGTCCGTACCGTCCAGTTCGGCAATCAAGCTGAACAGTACGTCGTTGACATCCTGTCACTCTGCGACGGCGATCCCGATCTCCTGTTCAGCTCACAAGGTTATTACGGGGCGAACGCGCACAAGGCGCCAAAGCTCGCGGAGTTCCTGTCAACTATTCGGCCAATCCTTACGACCAAAGACTTTCTGAAAGTCGGCGTCAATCTCTCGTTCGAGTACATGAGCTTCTACTGGCTGTTCGGCCAGCGCACGTTCAATTTCTTCGATTGCTCAATGGTCGAAAAGTGCATCTGGGCCGGGGCGCACTCGATGAAGGACTACGGCTACTACTCGATGGAAGAGATGATGCAGCGGTATTTCAACATCTCCATCGACAAAAGTCTTCAGGAGTCATTCACGCTCGATCAGCCGCTCAGCGACGATCAAGTTGCATACGCCGCACTCGATACCCGCTTTCCGATGGCACTGATGGCGGCCCAGAAGCTCATCCTTCAGGGATGGACAGCGAAGAAGCTCATCGCGTCCGGCTCACAGGCTGCCAACATCCTGAAGAACATCGATCCCATCGTCACCGGGGACAACCTTACCGAGATCGCACAGATTGAGAACGACGCAATCGGATCGTTCCAAGACATGCACGTTCACGGCGAGCGTGTTGACTCCCCGCGCTGGCTTGAGCGCATCGCGAAAAAGAAAGAGGAGTTCAAAGCTCTCATCAAGGATGAGCTGGACCCAATCTTCCTGCCAATTGTCGGAAGCAAGCTCAACATGCCGACTGAAGAGCAGATCGAGAAGGCGAAAGAGGCGTGGAAAGTTTACAACATCATCCTCGATGCGGAGCTGAAGCTCAAGGCAGAAGCCCGTGCCGCTACAAAGGCCGGAGATGAGATAGCCGCCGCAGAAGCGAACATTAAGCTGTCGCAACACGAACAAGCACGCAAGGCGAAGAAGGAAGAGCTGAAGGCCATCGCCTCTGAAATGGGCAAGCGCCGGACGAAGATCAAGAACCTTGCCGAGAAGTGCGAAGGCGACGCCCTTATCAACTACGGCTCAGACACTCAGCTCTTGGCTGTGCTCAGTGAGATGAAGGGCCTCAAGCACGTCAAGAACCTCGAAGACGAGACTCTCGAAAAGTACGAACACTTCCTTGTCATGAAAGCGATCCGCAAGTATCACGGCCTCGCGAAGGAAATCGGCACGTATGGCGACCAGTGGGCAATGCAATGGGTCACCAAGCCGTGCAAGGAAGAGGGATGGCTACACCCCGGCGACGGTCGCCTTCACTGCGTATTCAATCAGTACGACGCCGAAACGGGCCGGTCGAGTTCCGAGAAACCAAACGGGCAGAACCTTCCGCAGGACAAAGAGGTCCGCTCGTGCTTCATTGCTGATCCGCCGAACGAGAACATCCGTATTAGTAAGTGCTGCCATGCGGACACGATCACGGTCCCCGATATCGACGGGCCGGACTACTACCGTTGTACCGCGTGCGATGGCAACCGCTCTTTTGCTGAGACATACGCCGAAGAGTACGTCATCATCACCGCCGATATGTCCGGCGCCGAGCTTCGCATCATCGCAGAGCTGGCACACGATCCGGTCTGGATCAGTGCCTTCGGTCGTGGCGAAGACGTTCACTCGGTAGGTACCGAACTCTTGTACGGCGAGCGATGGGCAAAGCTCGCATACAACGGACAAGAGATCAAGGACAAAAAAACTGGCGAGATGAAGCCGTACTGGTGCGAATACTACAAGCTCCATACGGAAGAGACCATCAAAAAGAACCCCAAGGCCAAGCTCGGCGATCCGATGCGCCAAAAGTGCGAGTGTCCCGAGCATAAAGAGATGAGGGACGCCAACAAGTCAACGAACTTCCTGCTGGCATACGGCGGCGGTCCTTACACACTGGCAGCTCGCATCAAGAAATCCCGTGAAGAGGCTACGAAGCTCATGGCCTTGCACGAGATCAAGTTCCCGAAGATTTGGGCCTATCTCGACGAGTCCGGGCGCCGGGCGAAGATGTTCAAGAAATCGTTCGATATGTTCGGGCGTCGTCGTCTGTTCCCTGAGCCAACATGGGACCGCGCCAAAGAAAAGGCGATGGAGGATCGAGAGGAGAAGCTCCGTCTCGAAGAGGATGAGGCGAAGCGCAACGTTGAGACGTTCATGACGCTCAACAAGCGCAAGCCGGACAAGGACGAGCTTTGGCTCCTAACTCACAGGCTGCCGACAAAGAACGAAGTCAGCAACGCGTTCCAAGCCCTTCACGGGACCATCGAACGCCAAGGTAAGAATCACGCGATTCAAGGAACGAACGCATCCATCGCCAAGCTCGCAATGGGCGCCGGGTTCGACAAGGACGGCAAGCCGTATCTCTGGCACACACTTCCCCAGTATCGCGCGAAGCTCGTCAAGTTCGTACATGACGAGTTGGTCGTACAGGCTCCGAAGCACTTCGCAAAGATCGTTGTTGACCTCATCGGCGACGCGTTCAAGCGAGCGGCGGCCACAAAGATGACCAAAGTAGTAATGGAGTTCGATGCCAATGTCGCAACCTACTGGAAAAAGTAAGATCACAACGTTCACGGACCGTGAGAAGGTCTTCGCCATCGACCCGTTCGGCTACAGGCTGCACGTAGTAGTTTCAGAAAACACTCGCCAGTCTTTTGAGTTGCGCCGGGACGTTCTGAAAACTCACTTGAATCCCAAGTCGAACATGGTCGCTCTGACCTTTACGATGTCGGGATCAATGGACATCTGGGTCTTCTACCCAGAACAAGCCAATGTCGGCACGACAGCGCACGAGATCGTTCACGTCGTATCGTTCCTGATGCGCGAGATTGGCGCCGAGTTCGAGGAAGAGATTTGGGCCTACTACATCGACGGCCTGACGCAATCGGTGTCGGAGTTCATTCACGAACCGTGGGAATGGTTACGAGTCAAGAAACGGAGGAAAACGAATGGCATACAATCTGGAAGGTGAGTTCTACCTCATCGTCAAACGCAGTAGGACATGGAATCAACTAGCGGCCCGCTTGACTGGGAAGTCCCCTTCCCTTGAGGTCGGAGAGGTCGCGATCAAGCTGAAGGTGTCCGTCCCTGAGACGCTCTTCACAAAGCCTCAGCTCAAGGCGACGGTCATTATCCCGGAAAGCGCAGTCAGCGCCCCGGTGATCGACGCTACTGTGATCGACAACGTTCAGGAAATCCTTAGTCAACAGACAGGGATGCAAGTGACCGTTGCGGTCGTCGAGCCAACCAAGGCCGAGTAATGTTTGACAAATTGTCAAGGATTACCCCTTGACAAATCGCGAATAATTAGGTAAACTGGTTTCACAGTTGAGGACGAATGGCACTAAAGCGAGTAGATGAAAAGTTTGTTGTGGGCGAATGGCTCAGCTATGAAGACAAAGGTTACATTTCGGTCACTGCCACAACCCGCAAATATCTTGTCAAAAGTCGCAAGGATCAATCTGTTCTCGGATACGTCAAGTTCTTTGCCCAATGGCGGCAATATGTGTTTCACCCTCTCAACTGCATTCTTAACAAAGACTGTTTGAGAGAAATCGCTGAGTTCTGTATCGAGGTTACGACCGCGAACAGGATGAAGCGGCTACCGTTTCCGGCTTCGGAACAAAAGCCGGTGGTGGAGGCGGTCACTTCCGAGTGACGCCCTATTGTGCCGGGGAGTACCTCAGTTGGATAGAGGACCGGGCTATCTGCCCGGAAGTCGGTGGTTCGAGTCCACTCTGCCCGGCATCAAGTTGAGAGGAGAAAAAGTCAATGAACATTCCGTTCTTTAGCAAGTTGTTTGCAAAGGTCAAGGCCAGCATTACGGCTGCCGAAGGCTCCGCGTTCGTCAAGATCGCAGAGGCCGAAGCGAAGGGTCTCGAAGCCAAGGGCCGTATTGTGGCAATCGACGCCGCGAACAAGGCCAAGACCGAGCTGGTCGCCTTCTACGAGAAGGAAGCCTCACGCGTTCACGCCGAGGCCGACAAGATCAAGGCAGACTTCGACGCGATTCTCGCGAAGCTGTAATCGCATTACGCCCCACGCGCAACTTACCAATTACGCTGCACTGCCACTCGTGAAACGCGTGTAACGGTGGGAGGGCCGGTTTGATACCGGGGTGAGGCACCTTAACATTTCTCGGAGATCACTCAAATGATCGTAGTCCTTCTCGTCATGTGGTTACTGGGATACGGCGCTGCAATTGACGCCGCGTTCCATGCACACACTTTGCTCTTCATCCTTGGATTGATCTTTCTCGGATAGAGCGCCAAGAACGCACGTAAACTCGCATTTCGGACATGGGTTCGATTCCCATCCGGTCCACCAGAGAGGGTAGTAGACTCGGGCTGGGTAATGTCACAACATTGGTCCTAGAGCAATACGACTGAGCTTGTGTACTACCTTCTCTTGTGGGCCGGTCACGGTTTCGACGGAATAAGGGCGTGCAAGTAGCCGACTACTTTAACAGCGGAAAACAACAACTGCCGAAACTCTCGTCAGTAAGCGTAGCGCAAAGGTGATCCCGTTCGTGAGCCGCAAGGTTCGCGCGTTGGTTCCACAGACCGCGATGCTGTTGGCAGCTTAGGCTGCCGGGGGTTCGTCCCGAATCCTAGCAACAGAAGTTCTCACCGCGAAAGCACTGAGGACGGCGGGACTTTTTATGTTTCACCGAAAGCAGGGAGCACCTTGCGGGGCTTAATGGACCTGCCTGAAAGGTTGTCCTCTCCGGTGTCGTCCGCGCGGGCCGGAGATGAGTCAATAGACGGTAAAAATCCGTCCGGTGAGTAGCTCAAGATCGGTAGTTTAATGGCAAAACAACAGGCCCTTGCTGCCTGTGTTCCGGGTTCGAGTCCCGTCCGATCTTGAGAATAGCTGTTCTTCCCGAAAATTTTTTCCTGAGGTCAAATGAGTGTTCTTAGCTTTGAGAAACCGAAGAAGGTCCGTCCAACGTCTGAGCACAACGATTACTACTCGTCTGATTCTGGCGTCGCCGGTACCTACGTTCCCAATATGTCCAACGCCGACCGGCGCAAGTGGAAGGCCAAGCTCATCGCAGGTAAAGACCCTCGTGTCGAGATTCGCAAGTCGATAGGACGCTCTCAGGTTCAGATCGTGATGGTCGTCCGCCCGGACTTCTCAACGTCGATATCTGCAAACGGTCGCATGGACTTCACTTCTCAGGATTGGATCGAATTACTGCAAGCACGTAACGAAGCGTTGAGTCATGGGCAACTTACCTTGGGAGCTGAATGGCAGACATCATAATCGCTTCGGCAAAGGTCGTCGGTATTAAAGAGATGACCCTAACGCCGACAGTCGAAGCACCCGATCCCAAGACGGTCGCGGCGTCTGAGTTACGAATTGAACCAAAGAATCACCCGGACCCAAGGATCAAACCGCACGGGACAATATGGGTTGCCCAGCTACTCCCTTACGGCGTGACGTTCGATCTCGTACTTCGCGATCAGAACATGGTTCAGGAGCCAGCCGGGAGAAAGCTCCAAGATGAGTGAAGAGATCAAAGTAGGCGAGTGCCGGATCATCAAGGTCGAAGAGGTCACTGCAAAAGGCGTGACGTTCACTCTGTCGTCCCTCGACTTCAGCGAAGTTGGCGCCTTATATCCTGCCGATGCCTTTCAGGGCGGTTATGACAGCTCTCCTCTACGCAAATTGAAGATGAAGGCCGAGATTCCTTATGGGAAGACATTCGAGATCATTCTTCGCGAAAAGGAAAAGACGGTAGGCGGTAGTGGCGCTCGAAGGATACGTACCGATGAGTGATGAGGTTGTGATTGGGAAAGGTGTCGTAGCCTCTATAGCCGGTTCATACGGCCAAGACATGACGCTGGATGTAAATAGAGTGACGAGTTACATACAGTTTGGCGGGAACCTCAACGATAAGATCGCGTTCACAAAGAGTTACGACGGTCAGGATCGGCTTTTGGGAATGACCTTTCCCGGAAAGCTGGAGTTCGGTGAGGAATACGAGATCATCGCGCGTCGAGTGAAGAAGAACGTCCCGGAAGTCGGACAGCCATCCGGCCCGCGCATGTTCAAAGAGGAATCGGAATGATTTGGTTTACGAGTGACGAACACTTTGGGCACAGGAACATCATCAAGTTCTGCAAGCGCCCTTTTACTGACCTTCGCGACATGCGGGATCAGATGATCGGTCGTTTCAACTTTTCTGTAGGCAAGGACGACACGACGTATCATCTCGGTGATATGTTTTGGCGGACGCTGGACGCGGAGTCGGCTATCTCCATTCTCAGGGAGTTGAATGGGAAGCACTACTACATTCGCGGTAATCACGAAGAGGTTTTGGACAACCATGATTCGGTGCGCTTCGCGTTCCACGGCGTTTATGATCGACTCCTGATCGAACCGCCGAACGGTCCGAGATACGGGATAGTTCTCGATCACTTCGCTGGTCGCGTGTGGCATCACAGCGACAAGGGTTCGTGGCAACTGTACGGGCACTCGCACGGAGAGCTGCCGGACGATCACAGCCTGTTGTCAATGGATGTCGGCGTAGACGCGCACAACTGGTACCCTCAGTCGCTCGACACGATTCGCGAACTGATGGGACGAAAGATCAAGTGGATGCAGAGGAGAATCGACTCCTTTCAGCCAAAGGCTTAGTCACGGGGAGGCGGCGGACAAATGGGGGAAATCTTAGTCGCCTCCCCTGAGGCGGTTGACGCTTACAAGACCTACCTGTACCGGCAAGGCCATACGGCGCTGGCGAACAGCATTCATCCGGGCGAGCTGATTCCGACATATCAAATTGAGCAGCATATCAACGTAACTATCGCGTCGATCACGATTCTCAAAGAATTTGGGATGTCGCGCGGGGCTGAAGAGGCGAAGCTCGCCGGTCTGAAGAAGTTGCTGGAAGGTGTTGCCGGAAAGCGAACGCCGAGTAAGGAAGAAGAGGCACTCAAGGCTAAAGAGGCTGCGCTTCTGAAAAAGCTCAATGCCGACGCTCTCGCCGCGATGAAGGCGGTCAACAATAGCAAGACGGTAAAGGCAATCGAGTTAGCCAAGGCTCAGGCAGCCGCTCTATGGGAGAAGTACAACCCGGACCCTGACGCCAAGGCCGACGCGAAAGCTAAGGCAGCGGCATCAGATTTGATGGACAAGTTCGGGAACACTATAGCTGATCCTCAGAAGATCATTGGTAGCTACTTCAATAAACAGTTCGTACAAAACCTTAAAGCTCAAACGCCGCTTGGCAACAAGAACCCGATCTTAATGGTGAAGCCGGGCACAATGGTCCCGGTCGAAAAGAAGGGCGGTCTCGCTTCGATTGCTGCCCTTCAAGTCGGGCGCTCAAAGATCGAGCAAGAGTTCATCATGCGGATCGGCATGGTATCAGACATGAACGTCGTGATCGAGCAGTACCGCTCTACGGGATGGGACACTGTTCGGCTTCTCTGTAAGAGATGCAGCGCGGTCCACGTATTTAGCGACGCCGCTTTTCTGGCCGGGGCCACTCAACTGACAGACGAAGCGGAGAAGTTTTGTAAGGCACATCGACACGAAGCACCAAAGCCGGTCGTTGAGGCGCCGGTCGGCGGGCGCAAGTTCCGGGAGGATGATTGAGAAAAGTATGGACACTAATTTTGATCGCGATCTTGTCCTGTCCGGGATATGCGAAGCCGAAACCGGCGACGAACTCACAAAGAGTTCGTGCTTCGTTTTATGCGGAGAAGTTTGAAGGGCGCCGGATGGCGAACGGCGAGCGGTTCCATGAAGACGTGATGACCGCCGCGAGCCGGGCGTTCCCGCTGGGGACGATCCTGCATGTGACGAACGTCGCGACCGGCGATTCGGTCGATGTTGAAGTCACGGATCGCGGCCCGTGGGACAAGCGGTACGGTCTCGATCTCAGCCGGTCCGCATTCTTGGCGCTCGGGTTCAAATCCCGTCAGGGGTGGGGATGGGTGACGGTTAAAAAGGTGAGCTGATGCCGAAGTACGGACTAAGCTCTTGCGAGAATCACGGTGAGGCCGTCGTTGCGTACCCTGTGTAACAAAGTCTTGATACATCACACGGACCTCGGTACACCGCTGCCCGCGCCCGTGAAGCTAGTTAAGACCCCCTCTCCCAAGGTCTCCGTGACTCCCAAGGGCCGTTTGTTCCGGGAAAACGAGTAGACAACCCCTTCGCTGCGCTCAGATTTCCCTTTTCCAGAGACCCCACCCGCAAATACCCCACCAACTCATCTACAAAGTCCTACCTACAAACTCTTTTCTATAAGTCCCCCGTATCTGTACGGACAAGGGACTGACCCCCTATTCACAAATGATTGATTCTAAAAAGGGCCGGGACTCCTAAGGGACTCCTAGCTCTTTTTTATTTGTACGGCTAACTACTGACCGGCTGCGGGCGTGTGCTGGCCGCGTCAGCCTCAGCTCGCGAGCGCACCCACCGGGGACTCCCCGGCCCCCGTCCGGGGCAGGGTTGGTTAGGGACGTTACGCTGAATCTAAAGGGGTTATACTCGCGAAGCGAATACATCGGCGGAGCTGTACACCCCGGACCGGATCGCATCGCGAAGCGAATACAACGGCGCTCGCCGTATGTTATTGATTTTAAGCCGGATGGTCACCATGTCCGCAATATCATGTAATGCGGACAATGTTACGACGCGTAACACTACACGCTGTAACGGCTGCACAGCTCACGGCCTAGCCGGGCGGTTATTCAACCCGGCCCGTTTGTTATCCGTTGCGCTTCGCTATTCGCTATGCTCCCCGTACTTAGTACGGCCCAGCGGTTACCGGCTTACGGTCTCACGGTCTCCGGCGTATGCTCTCAGCTCTTCCAGCTCTTACGGTCTCCGGCATCCGGGGACGGATCGCCGGGCGTCTATACAGCGGGCGTACAGCGAACGCGGGCATCCGGCTTTATGGTCTCTTCTATTCCCCTTCTATGGTCTCAGCTCTTACACGGTCCGATAGAAAACGAACTGCAAAGAGTTTGACAAATTGTCAAAGATTCTCACAAAAGCTATTGACAACGGTTTTATTATTTGCGATTCTCTTGTCTGTAAGCAAATCCACACACGGGCGGACACAATGACACGGTTTGAAAAGCTCAAGATATCGGCAAGTGTAGCGGGCGTCATTATCGGCACAATTGGCTGTATTCTCTTCCCTTGCGGTTTGCTCTCAGATAACGGCCCGGCAGCTCTAGCGGGCGGCCTAATGCTTTTAACCGGGTTCGTGTCCGCGTTTATCGACTAACACAAGCGGGCCGGGTTTACTCCGGCCCCATTCCCTTTTTGGAGGTTTTCTAAATGTTCCGTATCAATTGGACAAATCACGGTTATAGCTCGCCGGATACGTTCCACACTTTGCACGAAGCTATACAGCATGGGAAAAAACAAGCCTTTGACTTTTCCGTGTCCGATGGGTTCGGGCGCATAGCAGCGGCGGGCGGAGTTCTGAACGGCGTTCGGCTTTTCGGCGAGTACGATACGCGGGTAAACTGGCAGACCATACGGTATTAAACCCCGGCCCGGATCGCGGGCCGCATTCCACAAACGGAGCTGATACAAATGGCAACTTTGACAGTAAACACAATGCGGCCCAGCATAGGGCAAACCGTACTAGTACGTTTTGAATCAATCGCGGTTAAATGCACAGTCACGGACGCTAAAAGCGCATACGGGCGCATACGTCTGGAAGTTCGGCCCGTATCGGGTACGGGGTCACAATGGGTCGAACTGGACCGGATCGCCGGGCCGGTAGAAGATGAACGGCCCGCGCGTATGTTCCGGGACTAATCCGGGCGGCCCAGCTCGCCGGGCGGAGCTGAAAAAAGTTTGACAATTTGTCACGAATTTTCTTGACTCGTTTTTATTATTCGCGATATTCTCGGGTTGTAAGCAAATCCCAACTATTTGAGGTTCCCACAATGGCAAACTGGACTAAGGAAACTCTCCGGCAATGGTTTCTGGACGCGGACCACGAAAACGTCAAGCATAGACTCGCGATGTCAAAAGCTCTTATGTTCCTATACGCCCGGCAAACGGCGGACGAGCAAGCGAGCGGAACCACGGCGCATGATAACGGGGCCGGGTTTTCTGGTATCGATGCGGAGTTTATGTCTAGTGTCGCGCGGGGCGTTCAGAAGTTCGGAAACATGACGCCCGGTCAAGCCAAACACATCAAGGTCAAGCTCGCGAAGTACGCCGGGCAATTAGTAGAGTTTGCGAACCCAGCGGCCCCGGAACAAACGGCGGCGGCCTAACCCAGATAGCGGGCCGGGCGCTATATCCCGGCAAATCTAAAAACGTACACAAACGGAGGTTTGTATAGTGGCATACACACGGAAAACTTTTCCCGGTCATATCATCGAAACCCGGTTTGACGAACTGGGATACTTTCACAGTACCGGCGTCCAAATCGGCGGAGCTGGACACGGGCGGCGGGTTGACAATTGGCGGTTTGTAGATTTGTCGGACTCTTCCAGCGTTGCACAAATCG